>Ga0207004_1009_pt1 | contig 77727 bp, 61 predicted proteins | sample Alteio_BWMinCont_86_FD_153468 | JGI IMG/M metagenome (GOLD analysis project Ga0207004, IMG submission 153468) | Enriched cells from forest soil in Barre Woods Harvard Forest LTER site, Petersham, Massachusetts, United States -... | ecosystem: Environmental > Terrestrial > Soil > Temperate forest >...
ATAGGCCCGAACCAGATGATGCTCATCGTTGGAACTGACCGTGTCACGTTGAATGGCGAGATTGCGGACGACGAGATTGTGACCGGATGCGAGTTGGACAGGCAGATTGTCCTGCCCCACCACGGTCCAGCCCTGGCCGGGCAGGCAGACTTCGGCGCGATGGATGCTGTTTTGCGCGACGCCGCTCAGGAGGACGGTGAATAAGACCGACTCGTGGTCCCGAATATCGTCGTATTGCTTGCGGACGAGTTGCGTGTCCGCGGGGAGCGTGCCGAGTTCCCCCTCGGTGATGGAGGCTTTCGTCCCATAAAATTGAGCTTTGGGATTACCCGGCAACGCGATGGTGACATTGTCGGGCAACTCCATGACGACGCCAGATTTTGGTTCGTCTCCCCCCGAGGGATGAATTGCGGCGGCGATGAACATGAGCAGGGTCAACGCGATGAGCACGCCGCAACGCCACAGAGGCACGGTCCCCTCGCCGCCGGAGGGCAGGGTCACGGAGGGTGGAAAGCTAATTTGAGTGGGGAGAGGATCGGCTACCGGCATAAATAAAGAGATGGGCGTTCGAATCAGGCTGCGGGTGAGGTGGACTTCGCCTTTTTTTTCCACGTTTTGGTCAAGAGGGCGCCGAGGGCGAATTCGAGGCCGAGAGCGACGCCGTAGACCATGAAGCCGGCACCTTCGTGGAACCAGGAAGGGTTCTCGTTGGTGCCGATGGCAAAAGAGGACCCGAAGAAGATGCTGCCTGCGATCAAGATCAGGACACGGGCGAGATTACCGATGACGGTCAAGGGAATGGAGGCGAGGAAGACGACCCATTGCTGCCAGAGGCGGGGGAGCGCCATATTGGCATAGAGAGCGGAGATCATCATCAAGGCGAACAGGGAACGGATACCGCTGCAGGGGTCGGCGATATCGATGCGGAAGCGATCGCCGACATGCAGGCCGGCAGCCGGGTTGGGAGCGGAAAGGATCGCGGTGCCGCTTTGGATGGCGGGGATTTCGACGATGTTCAGGATGTCGTAGGCGAGATGACTCATGAACATGCGGAGCTTGAAGGCGACGCTGTCGTCGAGAAAAGGCAGTGGCCAGGAAAAGGCGAAGAAGGCCCAGGGAAACAAGATTGAAAGAAAGACATCCCGGCCCCAAAGCCAGAGGATGACGCCGGCGATGAGGAGTTGCATGGCGGCATAGCCGACGACTTGCATTTCGGTGCGAAGGCCGAGCCAATAGAGAACCAATGCGAAGACGACCAGGCCGAGCGCGGGATTGATTCCGCGAATGGACTGGCGGGCGATCTCTTCTTTGCGGGTGAAAATGAGGTAGCCGACGATCACCGGGACAAGGAGGCAATAGCTGAAGTCGAGGGTGGTGTGGGTATTTTGACCGGCCCAACAGACTTTCCAAAGCAGGATGCCCAAGGGGACTTTGGTGTGCTCATAACCCGAGGCATAAGGGATGACGAGAAGAAGAGACAGGATGAGAATCGCGGCGCTCGCCAAGGGAAGCCACCAGCGATGCAGGAGCCTTCCCCCGATTTGGATCATAGGCTATTTTAGCGACTGGGCCACTGAATGCAAGTCCGGGGGCGGGGAGTTGGCCCGGTCATTAGCGAGCAACAGATTGGCGACGCGCTTTACTCCCATCGCGCAGTTTGTACGATAGGGTTGGTGAATCGTCTGTTGAACAGGCGCTCATCCCTCATGGAACCACCGGCAAAAAAACTTTCGATCACCTACTCGCTGGCGGACCAGTCCTTCGCGCGCGCAAAATCGATCGGCATCCTCAATGTCTCCGTAGGCCTGCTGCAAGCGCTGGCGACCCGGCCGGAATGCGGACGGTTGACGGCGCTTTCAAATCATTCGCTGCTTGAAAGATTTACTCCGCCGTCTGGAACGACGATCGAGCAGCATGACCTGGCGGACGACCACGGGCCGGGCCGGGTCTGGTGGGACCAATTCGGCGTCTATTCGTTCGCCCGGCGAACGGGCAACGAGTGGCTTTTCCTGCCCAAGGGCTTTGCCTCCTTTTTCCGCCGCTGCCCGGTGCGGCTGGCCACCTTCGTGCATGACGCGATGCAGGACCACTACGACCGGCATTATCCCCATGCAGTGCCCCGGTATGAGGCGGCGTATTTTCGCGCCGGATTCCGCGCATCCGTGCGGGAGTCGGAAGTTATTTTTACACCCAGCGAATTTACCCTGAATGAGATTACGCGGGTGGCCCGGGAAAAAGGCTGGCGCGTTCCACGCCTGGTTTGCTGCGGCGAAGGCTTTGAACGTCCGGTGACGGCACCGACAGAGGAACGTCGCGACATCGTCATCCCGACGAGCCGATTTCCGCATAAACTCACCCGTCAGGCTGTGGAGTTTCTGGATCGCTGGTGCCGGGAGAATCCGTTTGGCGAACAAATTCACTGGATTGGCTCGTTTCCGGAAAAATTGGAAATGCCCTCACATCCGGGCTGGCGGCGACACACCATCCTGCCAGAAATGGAATTCCGAGCGTTGATGGCGCGCGCGCGGGTGGTGGTGTCGTTTTCCAATTATGAAGGTTTTGGCCGACCGCCCGTCGAGGCTGCGCTGGCAGGAGGGTGTCCGGTTTTCTCGAACATCCCCGCCAGCCGCGAAGTGATGGGTGATTGTGGTTACTCGTTCGACAATGCGAGTTACGAAAGCTTTGCGGCGGCCCTCCGGCAGGCCCTGGCGGTTCGTCCTGAGCAGTTGCAGGCTTGGGCGGATAAACTGGCTGCCCGCCACAATTGGAACATCGTGGCCGATCGCGTGGCGACGGCTCTATCCGTCGCAAGCGAACTTCCCCGTTCCTGATCACCCGTTCCATGCTCTTTTCGATCATCACACCCAGCTTTCGCCAATTGGATTGGCTTGGGTTGTGCGCGGCATCGATCGCAGACCAAGGCGTGGACTTAGAGCATCTGGTGCAGGACGCCGGGAGCCCGGGCGTCGAGGAATGGATGAAGTCCCATCCTAGGGTGAAGGTCACGGTTGAACCTGATAACGGAATGTACGATGCGATCAATCGCGGCCTGAGCCGGGCCCGGGGAGAAATCTGCGCCTATCTGAATTGCGATGAGCAGTATTTGCCGGGGGCTCTGCGCAAAGTTGGCGACTATTTTAACAAGCATCCCGAAATCGATGTGGTTTTTGGCGATGCCATTCTGGCCGATGCTGAGTTGCGTCCATTATCATATCGAAGGGCGGTGACTCCGTTGCGCTGGCATACGTTGTTGCGACCTTTGGGTGTTCTGACCTGCAGTACGTTTTTCCGGCGAAAAGTGGTGGAGGATGGCGTGCTTTTCGATCCTTCGTGGAGAATTATCGGTGATAAAGCGTGGGTTCTGGAACTCCTGAATCGAGGGTACCGGACCTCAGTTTTGCAGGAACCCCTGGCCCTGTTTGCTTTTACCGGGGAAAACCTAAGCCAGCACGGCGCGCTCGCAGATGAGCGCAGGCGATGGGAACAAAGTTACGCGCTCGGAATTCGGCTGGCTTTGCCGCTGGTAATGGGGTGGCATGTGTTGGAAAAATGGAGGCAGGGAGCTTATCGGGCCCGAATCCTTGACTCTGCCTGGTTTACCCGCGATTCCTTGCCGTTGCGGCGGTCTTTTAATCGATTGACCTTGGGCTGGAAGTGGCCTTCGGTGTCATCAATTCCAAATTCATGAGCGAGCTTCCCCAGCGTCAACTATTTGTCGTCGGATTTTTTCGTTCGGGAACGTCGCTTCTCTACAGCTTCCTGAATCTGCATCCCCAGGTCCGACTGCTTTACGAGGCGGATTTGCTGGCCAATTCGCTGGTCGCTGTTTCTTCTCGTTATGACTTGAAATGGTGGAAGCGGCTCGATTTTTACAACTCGTGCATCCGGCGACACAAGCTCAAAGCTCAACCCTCCTGGAACCAGGTTCGTCACTCGCATGAAGCGGCCAATATCCTTTACCAGCAACATGCCGGCCCCGATCGACTCTATATCGGCGAAAAGTCACCAAGCTATTACAACAGTCTTCCCTTGTTGGCCCGTCACTATCCGCAGGCCCGATTCATCGTGATCTGGAGAGAGCCCAAAGCCGTCATTTCCAGCATTATTAGCGCCGGGAAAAAGGATTATTTTTTCCGTAGCCGTTCCCTGCCGCTCCGGTCCCTGGTCGGATTCGAACAAATGCAGGAGGACGTCCTTTATCTACGTAGCCAGGGGACACCGATTTTCGATTTCTGTTGTGAAAACCTGGTCGAGAACCCGGAATCCATCCTCAGGCCAATCTGCGATTTTCTCGAAATTCCGTATGAACCGGAAATGCTCGCGTTGGAAAGGGCGGATTACAGCATGTTCCCGCCCGGGGAGCATCAGGACAAGGCCCGGTCCGGCAGCGTGATGCAAAACGCCGATTCCCCGCCGCCTGTTCAAGGCGAGCTCTCCGGCAAGGCGGGACGTTATCTCCACCGGTGGAAAGCAAAGTTCCAAAATCAATTGACCAGTCGTCGCTATTGGCCGGATGCCAGCGCGAATCCGCCGGGGCGCCTGGAGGTGTTGATCGACAAAGCGTATTGCAAAGCACATCGTTTTTACTCGGAACAATTAATTCCCGTGGTTTACGGGGTATTTCCCATGGTTGGGCTAGCGCTCTATCGTCGTTGGCGCGGCCCGGTCCTATCGATAGGAAGTTTCCAAAAGTCCGAAGTGTCTCGATCGTCGGAGCCTAACTCCGCTCCAACGAAAATCAGCGTGGTGACTCCGAGCTACAAACAGCTCCCCTGGTTAAAGCTCTGCGTTGCTTCGGTCGCCGACCAAAAAGGCGTCGAGGTGGAGCATATCATACAGGACGCCCAGTCTGGACCAGAGCTCGAGGAATGGGTTCGTGAGCACTCGAAGGCCCGTTTATACGTCGAGGCGGACTCGGGTATGTATGATGCGATCAATCGCGGTTTTGCCCGGGCGACTGGAGATATCGTTTGCTGGTTGAACAGTGATGAGCAATATCTGGAGGGTACTCTGGCCAAGGTAGCCCGTTACTTTGAAAATCATCCTGAAGTGGATGTGCTTTTTGGCGACGCCCTCCTGGTTGGCAACACCGGCTCGCTGCTTTCCTACCGCAGGACCGTTCCTCCGAACATAGGCCACGTGCACCTTTCCCATCTAAATACGTTGTCCTGCTCCACCTTCGTGCGCCGGTCTGTCTTGGAGCGTGGCTTCAACCTGGATACCCGGTGGAGAGCGATCGCCGACGCGGTGTGGATTGTCGATCTGTTGAAGATGGGAATTCCGATGGCGGTAGTTGAAGAACCTTTGGCGGTCTTTACCATCACGGACAAGAACCTGGGACAATCCAGCCTTGCCTTGACGGAAACCGAAATCTGGCAACGGGAGATGCCGACTTATATGCGCTTGTTCCGGTTCGGTTTTATTTTGAGACACCGCCTCAGCAAGCTTTTCAATGGTGCCTACTGGCCGCGTTCCGTCACTGCCCGGCTTTATACGTTATCCAGCACAGACGAGCGAGCTACGCGCACCGTTTCTTTTCTTGGATTTAAATGGCCGCACAAACTATAAACCGCTGAAACTCTCTTGCATCGTCTCCATTTTTTTTGCGAGAATTATTGCGACTAAGGCGTGACATGGATGGCGATAGGCGTAATGTCTTCACTACATTTATTGTATTAGACCCATGAAGTTATCACCTCTCCTCGCTTTTATCGTTGCTATTACGTTGGCGCTATTGGTGGTATTTGTCATCGATCCACTTGATCCCAGCACGTTCAGCACTCCGTTTTGCCTGGGACTTATCCTGATGTGGCTCTCCTTGCGTCAGAAGGCGTGGGTTGTTCTCTGTATAGCCATTCTTTATTGTGTTTTGGATTTCTACGCCACAAATTGGTTTCTAGGTACTTTTCGACACCCGGCAGAGCACCCTTATTTTTGGTTTTTTCAACGTTTTGGGCTCTTTTCCGTGGTCTGCGTCATGGCGGTTTATCTGAGCTATCATCGGGAGGAATCGGAGAAAACTCTTAACCACATCCAGGGCGTTCTCAGGAAATTACCGGCACCCATGGTTATTTCGGATGCGGCCGGTTACATCACTTACGTGAATGAGGCTCTCTGCAGTTTTTTTGGGCAGCCGAGCGCAAAACTCGTGGGCAATCGGTATGTCGATCTCTTCATGGGTCATACGCAGGAGGGAAAGGCGATGCGCTACTACATCGAGCTCTTTGCTGAGCAGCGTGATGCCGCGCATGAAGTGGAATTACGGGTTCCGGTAAGCCCGGTCAATACCAAGGGCTATCTGATCTGCCTGGGACAGGGCGCAAGCCGAAACATGATCACCATTCTTCAAGTCAGCGAGAGCGTGGTTTCAAAATAGGCGCCGTATCCAGCCGGGATTCGTGGCGGAGGCCGGGAATGAATCAGGTAGGGGTTACTGAAAGGAAGGCTGCCCGCATGCATTCGCAATGGGCGGTGAGTGCGTAATGATCCAAGTAGTATTTTCGATATTCCTCAAACCGCATTTCCCCGGCAAAAGGAACCAGCGCTTTGGCGAGCGCGGCCGGATCGGACGCGTCAACGAGATGAGCAAGAGAGGGGGAGAGCATTTCGGGAAGCGCGCGCCAACGGGACACGAGCACGGGCATTCCGTAAGCGAGCGCCTCGATGACCGAGACAGGCTGGCCTTCGTTGGGGTAGAAGCTGGGGAAGCACAAGGCGTCCGATTCCCGCAGGAGGCGATCCTTTTCATCAGGGCCGGCGTATCCTGCATAAATGACGGCGCTGGATTCCTGCTCGTGCGATTTCAGTCGCAAATCATCCCGGCTGATGCGATCGCGAAAAGCCTGTTCTTCTTCGCGATTAAGAAAGGCTCCCGCCACGACGAGGCGCATTCGCCATCCGGCTCGATTCTGTTTTAGTTGAGCGTTGGCCAGCGAGACCGCGTCGATCGCGTCGAATATCCCTTTGGACCGAGTGGCGTGGGCGAGGTAAAGCAGTTGAAAAGAGGCCGGGCTTTCTTCCTGACCGAGAGCTCGCTCGCGGTGGTGTAGAAGCCGCCGAGGGAGCACGGTAGATGCAAAATCAGGACAGGGATCGAGAATGCCGTTGGCCACGACGGCGATATGCCGGGGAGAAAACACTTCGGCATCGCGGCGGCCCCACTCGTTCAAGACGCAGGACAAATCATGCCGGAAGAAAAGCCGGCATGTCAGCCATGCTTCCAGGTGATGGATCAATCCGGATGATGATGCCTCTCTGCACCATTGGCCCAGCCCGGGCGCGTGCCAGTGAAATATTTTGATCTTAAAAAAAGGCGCCACCAAGCCAAGCACGAGCCAGTCCCGATAAAGGGCCCCGCGCTTGGCGGGAGGAGCGGGCACATAGTAAAAGGCTTCCAGGGAGTATTTCCAACGCATCCACCAAGCTTGAAGAATATATCCAATCAACCGAAAAAGCTTCCCGATGCGCCAGACGCCAATGTCATCCAATCCATCGGACAATCGGGCGTTGACATGAAAAAGAATCGGATGTTCCCCGGTACCCGTGCCGGATTTTTCCAAGTTTTCCAGCATCAGCTGGACCATGTAGCTTTGCCCGTGAAAAGGAGGGGGAGTGTGGGCAAAGACCAAGACTCTCATGTCAGTCCAGCTTAGAAAAATTCTCTCGAAGTGCAATCGTTCGTCCGTGGAGACAACGATGGAGAACGCAATCTCGTTTATACGATGGAAATGCTGAATGACTAAGCACAACCGTTGCCTCTCTTAGGGCAACGCAATGATATACCACGTCCCCGGACCGGCTGTCGCCCGCAGGGTCAATTCCCTTGTCGCGACAACAGTGGCAGACCATTTTTTAGTCAGTTCGTCGATGGTCGTCCGGTACTTATATTTGATGGCGTAATCGTTCGCGACGATCAAGTGGATATGCTCGCTTTTCAACTGATCGAGTGTCTGGTCTGGAAAGACGTCGATGATTTGTCGCGATCCATAGGGACGCCAAAGCTGAGCTTCCATGTTGTCCCCCGTTTGAATGCAACCGACAAATTTTTCATTTGCCGGGAGAAGAATGCGCAGTTCTTTCATCGCATCGTAGCGCGAGCCATAGACACTATAAACCCGTTCCACGCGTCCACTGAAGGAAGGCGCTAGCCGGGCGGCGGCAGAGACCGCCCAATCGGTCGGGAAAAGAGGTCGGGCCGGGCTAATGACGATCAAGAGGAGTGAAATGCCCATCGCGATACCGGCGAAAAGTCTAACGATAAAAAACCGAATGATGCGCCCGTCAAGGGCGATCAAGATCAATACCCCGGCTATCAAAATAGGATAATAAGGGGTAAATAGTCTCGCCATGCTTTCGCTCGCCAACTTGCCGACAAGAACAAGCACAGCCACCCAAGCCCCGATAATTATCGGCAGGGCCTTCCATTTCAATCTCGTCATCAGATCCGTCCGAAAGCGGCCCGCCCAGCATCTTAGCCCGATCATTAAAAGAACACTGGCTGTCACGCCTAATCCCAGTCCGGCCGACTCCTCTAGTTGAATCTGGTCCAAGGCAGTGGCATAAATTCCCAATCGCGGATAATTGAGGTCCAGATATTCCTTCAATCGCAAGGGCAAGACCGCATTTATCGGTATTTGCGTTGACCAGATCGGGGGTCTCAAATTATCGACGCCAAGAAGAAGGAAGTTTCCGATTAGACCAACCACCGGATTAGCCAACTGCATTCGTCCCTCATCATGGGGATCTCCCGTGTACGACCCGGTAAAATATGTGTTGAAAAATGCGTTTGGAAGATATGACACACAACTGCTGATAAAAATAATCCCGGCCAAAATGAAAGGGTTGATTTTGAAAAGGAATCTTCGCCGCATGAGAACGGCGATGGCCCAAGGCAACGCCAGGGGAAGGTTTGAAATTTTTGCACCGGTGGCCAAGGCGAAAGAAAGGCACGAATAAAAGAAATTGGACGGACCAGGGGCCCTTTCTTCATCCGTCTTGAGAATATATAAAAAGGCTGCAAGCACATAAACTGCGGCAAATGAATCACTACAAACACTCCCCGCCTGTAATATATAACAATAGCCGGACGGAATGAGCCACATCCACCACCAACATATCCTTTTACTTATTCCCATTCTAGAAAAGACCGAAAAAATAAGTCCTGGAAAGAGCAGAAATGAGACTATGTTAATCAGAAAGAACAACCGGTCTGTCTTAAAAAAGACGAATATGGGAGCCATGAGCCACTCGAAGCCTGTAGCCGTTAAGTCCATTCGCTCATTCTGCGTAATGATCCAATGCCACTTTTGTTCCCACCACCAGTTGAGCAGACGAGGGAACCGATACGTTAGATAATCGTAATTGTTGGGGTGATGAACGAGCCCCCCAATAAAAATCAGGACCGTGAGAAACAGCCATATTTGGGGCAACCAGTGGCGCGATTTAAATCGCCGGAATCTAAAAGAGGCCAAGCTCCGTTTTGAGAGTCCGAGCGGTTGTCGAAAAAACCATAGAAAGCCCAGAAAGAAGAGAAAGGAAGCCCCGTAACCCCATTGATTGAGAATTCCAAACAGGGACAACGTCCACCCAGAAAACGTGCACCAAGCTGAGAGTAGAATCCAAAGTCCAACCCAATCGACGGGCTTTTTGTCTACCCGAGAAAATTCCACTCGATCAACTAAAAGCGCCATGGTTGCTTCGAGGTTACGGACATACTTTGCGTTTTCACGCTCAAATTTTGCATTGAGCCGATACCCACTTAAAGAGTTGCTCCCGACCATTGTCGCAGCAGAGGATAAAAATCTTCACCTTAGGTGAAGAAATCGGAGGACCTTTCCGTAACAAACTGAAACGGACTTTTGCTTCGGGAACCTGACTGGAGAGAGCAAAAGTGGACCAATTCGCGCTTGATGAGACGTCTGGCAGGGCTAGCTTGATGATGTGACGGGTAACTTCATCAAGATATCTAATCGGCATGCTTAGCGAGCGAACAATCATCAATGGATTGCTCGTTGTTGCGGGCATGATCCTTGGGCCGTACCTGATCATCCTTACTTTTGAAGTCAATCAAATAGCCCTTCTTTCATTTGCTGCAATTGTCTTTCTCTTCGCCATTTTCTTTTTGGTAAAAGACAGAATCGCCGCCTTTCCATATCTCGGCACCTACTTTGGAGGAACGCTCAATTTTCTGCCGCTAGGCTTTACCCCGCTTGAGGTATTCAGCCTGACAACCGTCCTCTATTTTCTCATTAATTATGTTGCGCTCAAAAGAAGGCCACTCGACGGAGGACCTCGCTTGTTCTTGTTTCCCATGCTGGTTATTGCTGCGATTGTGCTCATACATGATCACAGCCTGAAAGTTATGGGCGGCGGCCAGGAAGGATCACGCCAGGGCTTGTTGATTATTTTGTCTTTTGTGGTCTACATTTGCGCAATCAATATACCCAGTCCATCGGCCACTTTTTGGAGTCGCGTACCCTGGTGGTGTTTTTTCCTTACATGTTTGGCATCCGTGCCTTTTATCCTAACGACCTATTTCCCCAGCCTGGCGCCTTACCTCTTCTATGTTTCAGGCAATGTTAATATGAACGCTTACATGGAATCCGTAGGATTAATGGACTCGAGCGATACGGAACGAAACTTAGCCTTCCTTGGAATAGGTGGAATTTTGCAGGGGATACTGGTCGCCTATTTTCCTATTAATACATGGTGGCGACCCAAGCGCTGGATTATCATCATTTTGTCATTTTTATGCTTATACACGACTCTTAGTGGTGGGTATCGCAACGGGTTGCTAACCTTCGCCCTGACTACCTTTTTTGGAGCCGTATGTTATTGCCGGTGGCGAGTGCTCATTATATTGCCCCTATTTGTTCTCGTTCCGCTTGGAATGATTTTCATCCAGGATGACCATCCTGCGGGAATTAAGTTGCCCGGTAGCGTACAACGTACCCTGTCATTTTTACCGGGCCAATGGGATCTGGATGTAATAGAAAGCGGGGAGTCTTCCAATGATTTTCGAGCACAGATCAAGCGAGTTTATATCGCTGAATATTTATATAAAAGTCCATGGATAGGTAATGGATTTTCTTTTGATGCGAGCGAACCTGAAGCATATGATGCAATGGCTAAAACCCCCGGAGTGAGTGATCCAGGCTATTATACGATTAAATCATTTATAGTTAGTAAAAATTTGCATGTTGGCTGGCTCAGCCTCTATGACGCAGTAGGCATCATTGGCGGCATAGCTTTTATTATTCTAAACGGTACCATGATTTGGACAATCGGTCGTCTCACCTTCGGTAACAATATGGATACAGGTTCACCGCTTTTCCCCTTAAAGGTTTTTTTGTTTTCTAATCTTGCCGGAGGATCGATCGGATTTTTCACTACATTTGGAAGCTTTAGCCAGGGTTTCATAGGAATGTGTGCCTGTGCGATCATTTTGGTCCACCTCGGTCGAATCGACCGCGGAAATATGGCAAACATTATTACTCCCTCTCCGCAAATGCCGAAGAGACTGCCGAGATCTACAGAGGTATTTTCTCCTTTGGGCAGATCTACAGCTTAATCTGGAGGATCAAGATTCTCTCCATGATTTGCCGGGGGGGGCCGACTGTCGATGCAAGAGATGAAAGTTTAGGGAGAAAGAGATGCTTCAGGAACGAACCTTTTGTTTTCCGTAAAAACACTTCACTCTATTCCTGTCCCACGATCAAAAGCACCTAATTGGGCAAGATCTGACGGCAGTGCATTCAATTTTGACAAACATTCCGCCAGCACCCTTTCGACCGGCAAAGTCGTCATGCAGGCAATATCGAAGGGGCATCCCGATTCAAAATGGAGGCGCGGTTTACGATGGTGACAACCCTGGCATTCGAGGTCACTAAAGACAAAAGTGCAGGAGCTTGTTTTGGAAAATCTATATTGAGGGGAAGTCGCCCCAAAGATTCCGACTCCTGAAGTTCGAAGTGATGCGGCAACATGCAGCAGGCCAGAGTCAATTCCTATGAAAAGCCGGGACAATGATATCAAGGCGATCGATTCCTCCAGCGATAGTTGATCAACAAAGGAAACAACATTCGGGAAGACCATGCTGCCGACAGATCCCAAGCACGAGTGATCGCTCGTTCCAAGTTGAACAATATTGGTGAATCCCCTGGCACGCAGGCCCTGAATTAATCTCGCCCAGGACTCATAAGGAAATTCCCGGACGCGCCAACTCGGCCCGCAATGAATGATAATTAGCGACTCCTGCCGACTACCCTGCTTTTCCAGCAAGGATTTGACCCTGTTCAAAACAGCAGGTTCGACCAAAAGACGAGGATGAGAATCACCTGTCTTGACGCCAAATTGTCGGCCGAAATCTTCAATAACTGAAACCTCGCTGCCAACATCGCCCGGCACCCTCGGATCGGGCAGCCTATCATGTTGAAAGGCATATATGCTGGCGAATAGAAATGACCAGTAGGTTTGTATGATATCTCCGCGAAGGTTTGCCACGTTCGATGTAATTCCTGCCATTTTAGGCAAACAGATGAATTCGGGATAGCAGCTATATATAAATGCTCGTTTGGGATACTGTTTCTTCAACTGCTCAACCGCTGGAAATGTGCAAATAATATCGCCCATGCCCACATACCTGAGAAATAGAACGGGGCGGCTCCTTGTGCGCAGAATTATAGGAATAACTACGCGAGCCAAGAACCGTAAGGTCTTCAAATGCTCTTTGGTGCGATCTTTGAAATACTTTAAGACGTTCATATCATGAGCTATCGCCGCGAAGACATTCACCTCACTAGATATCAATGGTACTTTAAATTCAAAGCCTCTATTGTCAAAGTCCTTTTAGAATAGAAGCCCTTTGGGTTGGCCTAATCCATAGCCAAGATGATGTTTATCCGTTAGTTGGATATCGCTAAATTTGTATTCTCATTTTTTTCGACTCGTTTATCATTTTTGCACTTATATGATCCACCAGTTGAAAAACATCCTACTGGGAGCCAATGCGGCCGCAGTGATACGCGGACTGCGGTTCGGTCCTGGTGATTTCTACCGCTGTTGCCGGTTGAATCTGGCGGCCTCGCATCCAAGGGAAGATCGTTTATTGGCGGCATTGCCTCAAATTAATTCGACTGATATAACCGCCGGTCGCGAGTTTCCGATACGTCTCGTAATCGACCAATATTTGGATGGAACACTTCCATCGTATCAGGCTTTTATCCTAGTTTCGCTACTGGCAATGGAGCAACCACGCGAAGCTCTGGAGATCGGCACCTTTATGGGCCACACCTCCAAGTTAATGGCGGAAAATCTCGAACATTCCATCATTCATACAGTTGATCTTCCACTTGATTATTCACTCAATGAAGAAGGAAGTACCGACGTGTCCAAAGATGATTTTCATTTGATACGTAACCGACAGGTGGGGCGTGAATTTCGCAACACTCCTTTGGCTAGTCGTATCGTTCAGCACTATGCCGACACCATGACCTGGGATTTTACCGGTGTGGGCAATCCGACATTTTTCTTTATCGATGGCTCGCATACCTATGAGGCCTGTCTCAATGATTCTGAAAAATGTCATGCCCTTTGCGGAGGAAAGGGAACTTTTCTTTGGCATGATTGCGACAGTCACCATCCCGGCGTACTCCGTGCCTTAGGCAAATGGCGCGCGCTTGGACGCAATGTCGTGCGGATTCGCGGAACACCCTTTGGTTATTGGAAGGGGGAGTGACGGTCTTTGGCCATCTGCCGTATTAGACCAGTGAAGTTGGCTCTGAATTGAGTACATCCCAGTTTACTGGAACCCTCAACACGCCCCAGCGATGGGTTTCCATTTGGACATTGGGATTTTCGTCGACGATTTCGGGCATGAGTAACCCATCCGCTGTGTCGCAATGCCTGCCGCTCTCCACCACGGTTACGCCCAAGAAGTAGGATTCCATTTTGAAAAATCGCATTGGAACATGAAACCGCACGGTATACTTCCCCTGTTTCAAGTCGAGTAATGCGTGTTGATCGGAATAGGCTTCGGAGAAAACGCGAAGCCCCTCACCGTGGACGACCGCCATTGCCATGTTGAATTCTCGCAGGTGCTTCTGCACCTCTAAATCCACTTCTACGGTAAGAGTGTCATTTAGATGGACCGTGGGAGCCAGTTTACCCTGTTGATTTAAAAAACGGATGCGTAGAAAGCGGGCGCCCTCGGGGGTAGAGGAGCGAGGATAATCCGAAAGATCGCAAACCGCGGACGCTTCGGCGTCCATGCCCTGCCCCAGATATGCACTGATGCCCACATGTGGGTCTCCCGCATAAACGAGTTTTCCCTGCTTCATAAAAATTACCCGTTCACACATTTGACGGACGGCTTGCATGTTGTGACTGACAAAGATTACCGTGCGGCCTTCCTGTTCGGATACAGCCTGCATCTTACCGAGGCATTTTTTCTGGAATTGAGTGTCTCCCACAGCAAGCACTTCATCCACAATGAGGATGTCGGGATCCAGATGCGCCGCCACAGCAAATGCGAGGCGCACGTACATACCGCTGGAGAAGTGTTTGACAGGCGTATCCAGAAACTTCTCTACATCTGCAAACGCGACGATTTCATCGAATTTCTTTTTGATCTCGGTGCGCTTCATGCCAAGGATCGCGCCGTTGAGATAGATGTTTTCCCTTCCGGTCAACTCGGGATGAAAGCCGGTCCCGACTTCCAGCAAGCTGGCGACGCGGCCATTGATTTCGACTCGACCGGCACTGGGATCGGTGATGCGGCTGAGGATTTTCAACAAGGTGGATTTGCCCGCGCCGTTGCGACCGATGATGCCCACGCTTTCGCCTCGTTTGACGGCGAATGAGACATCCTTAAGGGCCCAAAATTCCTCGAGGGTATCTTCCTGGGGCCGGCCACGAAACGGGGCCGTGACGGCGTTGATGAGGACATCGCTGAATCGTTTGTATTTGAACCAGGCGCGCGGCCCGTCCCCCTGATGGTGGAGGATATATTTTTTCGAAAGATTATCGACCTGGATGACGTTATCGGACATGGGTTGGGGAAGCGGTTAAATAACGTCGGCGAAGGAGCGTTCCATTTTACGAAAATAGGCGATACCGATCCAGAGTAGAGCGGCCATCACCGCGAGCGAAAGGATGAAACCGCCGGGGTCGATGGTATTTTGACCGCCGAGCAGCGCCCAGCGGAAGCCGTCGATCACCCCCGCCGCCGGGTTGAGGGAATAGAGCAGGCGCCATTTGTCGGACACGATTGAACTGAGATAACCGACCGGGGAGATGAAGAAGCCCACTTGCACCATGAAGGGAATGATATAGCGAAAGTCACGATACTTCACGTTGAGCGCGGTGATGAGCAGGCCAGGTCCCAGCGCGGCCAGAAAGGCTAAAAGAATAAAGATCGGCAGGAACAGCACGTGCCAGTCCGGCCAGGCATGGTACCAGACCATGAAGGCGGCCAGGAGCGGAAACGCGATCAAGAGATCGACCAGGGCGGTCACCACGGCGCTGGCCGGGATGATCAGGCGCGGGAAATAGACCTTGGAGATAAGGTTGGCGTTGCCGACCAGGCTTTGGCTGGCTCCGGACAGAGACATGGAAATAAACTGCCAGGGCAGCATGCCGGTCATGACAATGAGGGGGTAGGGGATGCCGTTGGCGGGCATTTTGGCCAGCCTGCCCAGGAGAACGGTGAAGATGATGGTGGCGATGAGAGGTTGAAGCAGGGCCCAGATCACGCCGATGGCCGTCTGCTTGTAGCGCACCGAGATATCGCGCCAGGCCAGCACGTAGAATAATTCCCGGTAACGCCAGAGATCGTGCCAATACTCGCGGTGGCTCCGCCCGGATTCAATGACTAGTCGTGACATTCACCTTATGCTAGGGCTTGCCCTCATTTGAAAACACGCCCTAAATTAAGGTATCCGATTGTTCCCCGTCCATTCGATCGAGAAACCTTGGATTGATTTATAAACTTTGCCCGCATGGATATCAGTCCTCTTAAAAATTTGCTCTTGAAGGGTGATTCGGAGTTTTGGGAGCTTTTGAAGCTTCATACCCGGAAAGCTACTGCTTTTGACGAGCTGTTCCTGCTTTCCTCTTTGCGCAAGAAGGCGCATGCCCGGCAACTACCTCGACCGGGGGCCACGCCGGAGAAAATCCGGCTCGCTCTTTTGGGCGGATACAGTCTCTATCCGTTTCGCGAATTACTGGAGCATCTTTGCGAGGTTGAGGGTATTGCCATCGAGTTATGGCAGGGAGATTTCGACAATTATATCTCGGAGATTATGGATGCAACGAGCGGACTTTATGCATTCGCCCCGCAAGTTGTTCTACTGATGCCCTCGGAGCACCGGTGCCGCTATCCGGGTCGATTGACCGATCCTCGCGAAGCGCAGCAAGCTGAGGCGAACCGGGTGGTTCAAGGACTGCTGGAACTGGTCAACCATGTCCATGAAAAATCCGGAGCGGAGGTGATCGTCACCAATTTCATGCTTCCGGCGCAGCATGACCTGGGCGCTTATAGGTCGCGGACGATGGGGTCCGATTGGACTTTTCGCAAGTGGGTGAATTTGGAATTGGGATTGAGCGCACCGCCCTATCTGCATATTTGCGATCTGGAATTTCTGTCCCATCGCCTGGGCGGAATTACTTCCCGGGATGAGCGCGGGTGGTTCGAGAGCAAGCAACCGTGCTCATCTGCGCTGCTGGTCGATTTCGCACGCGAGGCGGTTCACTTGATCAACTCGCTTAGGCGGGCGCCAAAGAAGGTGCTGGTGCTGGATTTGGATAATACGCTCTGGGGCGGCGTGGTCGCCGATGACGGACTCGAAGGTATTGAGTTGGGCGACACTTCTCCGCGCGGGGAGGCCTTCAAGGCGTTTCAAAGATACATCGCCACGCTTCAGCAACGCGGCGTGTTACTGGCGGTGGCGAGTAAGAATGATCATGCCCGGGCGATGGAGGTTTTTGAAAAGCATCCCGAAATGGTGCTGCGCATGGAGAACATCGTTTCCTTCAAGGCCAATTGGGAGCCGAAATCGGACAATATCCGGCAGATGGCGGCCGAGTTGAACCTGGGACTGGACAGTTTTGTCTTCGTGGATGACAACCCGGCGGAAATCGATATTGTCCGGCAGTTTGTGCCGGAGGTGACGACTCTTTTGCTGGGACCTGATCCTTCCGAATACGCAACTTACCTGCAGGATTGCCGACTATTTGAACTGCGAAGCATCACGACCGAGGACGCCGAACGCACGAGCCAATATCGATCCGATGTCCAGCGCAAGGAACTCCAGGCCTCAGTCACGGACATGGATTCGTATCTGGCATCGCTGGAAATGGAGGCGACTATTAACGAGTTTACACCGGTGGATGTTCCCCGACTCGCCCAGTTGATCAACAAAAGCAACCAGTTCAATCTTACCACGAGACGGCGCACGGAGGCCGATCTCCTGGCCCTGATGCGGGCCCCGGATTACGTCGGGTTTTCTGTGAGGCTTAAAGATCGCTTCGGAGATCACGGACTGATTTCCATTGTCATTGCGCAACAAGCGGACATGACGTTGAAGATCGATACATGGCTGATGAGTTGCCGGGTGCTGAAGCGACAGGTTGAAGATGATGTGCTGAACGAACTGGCGCGCCTGGCTGTGGACCGGAATTGCACGAAGATTGAGGGTGTCTATCTCCCCACAGCGAAGAACGAGATGGTGCGCGACTTTTATTTCCGGATGGGTTTTACTTTGGCGTCTGAAAGCGAAAAAAAACGCGAATTTAAACTACCCCTGAGTTCATTTCAGCCAAGCATTACCAAAATTAAAATTCTCCGCCGCGCTTATGAATCAAGCTGACGTCATCGCCAAATTACAGGTTATTTTCGACACCATATTTCTAGAACCGGTTGTCCTGACCCCGACCATCAACGCCAAGGATGTGCCGGAATGGGATTCGCTCATCCATATTTCCTTGATGGTCGCGGTGGAGAAGGAATTTTCCGTTCGCTTTCGCGTCGGCGAAGTGGAATTGACCCGCAATGTGGGCGAGTTCGCCGATCTGATTCTCAAGCGCATCCAGGAGCGTTGATGCGGCCTGCCTTTGCGTCAATACGGCAAGCTGCGGCGTTTGCGTTGCTTTTGTTAGTTCTGTTATTGCTGCCGGCCTTGTTAGGCAAATCCAACCTTCCACCTCGCGAACAGATTTATTCCTCCATTTGGTGGGCCAACGGAGCGTTTCCCTATATTGACAATCAATTTTTTAAGGAAAAAGGGGACATCGACATCGCCTTTATAGGACCGTCCCACATTTGGAATGCAATCAACACTCCCCATGTCCAGAAACAGTTAAGCGAGCGACTAGGCCGTCCTGCGGTGGTCCGTTCCTTCTGTTGGGGAGGAGCAGGTTACGACATGCTTTACAGTGTTGCCCAGGATCTCCTGCAACATCGAAAAGTTCACATGCTCGTTTTTTACGATGCCTATACTGACATGAATCTTCCCAATGGACTGGCTCCGCATTTGTTTCGATGGGGCGACAATGCCGACGAGTTAACGGGCTTGTCGCTGCCTCTCAAGCTTAGCTATTATTTTGCCGCAGTCATTGGTATGCCTCGAAATCTCCTCAGCTTGACCCGATCAAACATACCGGCCGATTTGTTTTCTTCAAAAATGAATTTTTGGGAAATTCAAGACCATGCGGATAATTTTGTAAGGAGTCTAGGTTCGTTGGCTTCACAAAGTGGATTCAGACATCATCCCCTATCCGATCCGGAAGTACCTTTTGAAAGGTATATCCCCACAAGCACAGCCAGCCCGGCGGATGTTTGCGTTTACTCGTCATCAAACAAAGGTCCATTTGAGTTTACCGGCTCAATGGTTCCCCTTTGGCAACTGCACTTTGCCCGCAAGTTTGCAGAGACCGCCAACGAACATGGAAGCAAGCTGGTTCTTTTGCATATACCCGGCACCGATGAAATGAGATCCGACGTGATTCAAGAGCGTGAGTTTTGGCCGGATGCGCTACAGGCCGAGGTAACAATGGTTGGAATTCCGCCCGCGAAATTATTTGGAGGCCTGAGCGACGCGGAGGTCTATAAATTATTTGGAGATCCCGGTCATTTGAACAAAAACGGCCAGGAATATTTTACAGAGATGATCACGCCCAGCTTGCTGCAAATTTATGATTCCAAAACCAACCCTTGAATCGTGCATTTACGCCCTGATCATCACTTTATCCCTCATTGTCCTGGCAATGGCAACCGTTTCGCCTCCTAACTTCACGGACAACAAGAGTGTTTATCAAGGCTTTTAGCCCATGGCCCTGGTTACTTTGATTGTTGCCCTGTCGGCTTACATTCTGGTCTGCCGTGTAGTGCTCAGACGACTGAGCGGGACGTGGCGCGAAATTGCGTTCGCCTTTCTTAATATCGCGGGTGTTTATGGATTTCTCTTTTACGGACATCAAAGTCACTATGTCCTGAGATTCGCCATTTATTTGGGCATTGTGGCTTTTCAATACATCATGGTCTGGGCTTTTTCTGAAAAAGAGGGATGGAAACCGTGGCTGGCGTTTTTTACCCCCATCTTTGCCTTAATCCTCATCCGATATATTCCCGCACCAACTTACGTGGAGATAGGCCATATCCTCGGATTACCTTTTCACGGAATTCCCGAAATGGTCGGAATTTCCTATCTGGCCTTCCGCAGCAGCCGGTTGGTACTGGAAGTTCGCAACCGTTCGGTGAAAAGGCCGAACTTCTGGGAGTACCTGAATTTTTGTTTTTTCCTGCCGACGATGCCGGTCGGCCCCATCAACACTTATGCCAATTATCGCCGGGGTTTTGAGGTGGTGCCTCTCGATTTTCCGGTGGGGCGTTGTGCCCTACGCATTCTGGTCGGGTTTGTTAAATTTGAATTTCTGAGCGGTCTCTGCAATCAACTAACTTATTCGGGTCTGCTGCGGGACGATCATCCACACCATTGGATCGATCTGCCAGTGGCGATCCTGTTTTTCTATCTTTATCTCTACTGCAATTTTTCAGGATTTTGCGATATGGCGATTGGCGCAGCCGGGCTGATTGGCATCCCGGTTCCGGAAAATTTCGACAACCCCTTCGCGGCTCGCAACGTGAAGGATTTCTGGAATCGCTGGCACATGACGCTTTCTCATTACATGCGTGATGTGGTGTTTGGTCCGTTTTCAAAATTTTTCGCACATCTTTTGGGACCTAAACAGGTCGACCATGCGATCGCGCTGACCATCATTATTGTGTTTCTGCTTGTTGGCATCTGGCACGGAGCGGGCTGGAATTTCCTAGCCTATGGCGCGGTCCACGCAGTCGGAGTTGTAGCCAATCTTTACTACACCATCGCGCTGAAGAAGTGGCTGGGGCGCGACGGGTTCAAGGCTTACAACGCCAACCCGTGGATTCATGCCGTTGCCGTGGTGCTGACCTTTTGTTACTGTGGAACCAGCCTGATTCTTTTCGCCAATACCTTTCCGGAAATCAAAGATATCTTTGCCTCCTTGAAGTGACCTCGCGAAGAGCGAATCGCCATGCCGAATCCACATCTCGTTTTCCATCATCTTGGGCTGGCCGTGCGTCGCCCGCGGGAGGCAACGATCTTTCTTTCGAATCTCGGCTACCAGTTGGGCGAGACCGTTTTTGATTCCAGGCAGAACGTCAACTTACAGATGGGCACCCATGCCACGGAGCCCACCGTGGAAATCATCTGGCCGGGTGATACTCCGGGGCCACTCGAAGGCATGCTTCAGCGTCACCTGGCCGGACTGGTCTATCACATTTGTTATGTCACTGATGATTTGACTGCGGCGCTTGCTGAATTTGAAAATGCAGGACTGAGGGTCGTCTGCGTATCGCCGCCCAAGCCGGCACCTCTGTTTGGCGGATGTCCCGTTTCATTTTACAACGTGATCGGCATCGGCCTGATGGAAATTTTAGAGTGACCGCTGAGCCATCGCGAGGCCTGTCAGGCACTTCTGTAAAACTTCAGCGACGCCGATCTGCTTCATGCACTTGATGTCAAATGGACATCCGGTGATCCAATGCAAGCGGGGAACGCGATGATGGCAGCCCTGGCATTCGACGTTGCTGGTGACAAATAATTGCCGGTTTGCGACGGAAAAACGAAATTGCGGCGACGTAGCGCCCCACAGACCGACGGACGGTGTTCCCACCGCCACAGCGACATGGAGAAGCCCGGAATCGATGCCGACGAAAAGATCGGACAACTCAATAACCGCCGCCGATTCTTCCAAGGTCAATTGATCCACCAGGGAGACGACTCCGGGAATTGCTTCAAAGCCCTCGACCTCCAAGTATATATGGCTGCTGGTGCCGAGTTGAACGATCTGGGTGAATCCGCGATGCGCCAACTCCTGAACCAAGGCCGCCCATGATTCCTGCGGCCATTCCCGCACTGGCCAGGTGGGGCCGGTCTGGATGACGACAAAAGGGCCTGGGCGCAGTCCCTTTTTTTCGAGCATGGCTTTTACCTGCTCAATAACTGCCGGTTCATTCTGCAACCGGGGATGGGCATCACCGAGGGTCAGCCCAAAGGGACGCCCGAAATCCTTGATATAAACATCCGAGGGAGTGCGATCGGGGTGGTCGTCATCCGAGTCGAAATGATAATAGCCGGCGAGCAGAAAACGGTACCAGAATCCGACCAGACCGATGGATTCCAGAGAGGTGACGTGACTGGTCACGCCGCCTATCCGAGGCAGGCAGGCGTATCCCAGATAGCAGTTATAAATGAACTCGGCTTTTGGATGCCGCTTTTTTAATTCGAGCGCGGCGGGAAAGGTGCAGATGATATCGCCGATGCCGCTATATTTTGAAAAGATGACCGGTCTTGTTCCGGTGCGAAGGATAATTGGCAGGATAACAGCCGCTACGTATCCAAGTGCCTGAAGATGACGCTTTAAAAACGACGGCCGGACCTTCAATCTGAGGCCCGTGGTTGGAGACAACGTCATGGGTTTCACTTTTGCAGGACGATCTTGCTACGAAACCGGCCCGTTGGCCTAGATCAATCTTGTCAGTTGCTTGTCAATCATCTTAGTCTACGGATGATGAGCGTTGCTGCCCCTGCTGTCCCGGTTGAAAAGCCGGCTATCCTGCGAGGCATGGCCGAAGTCCTCCAACCCTTCGTCAATAATGGTACGATGGCCGGAGCTGTGACGCTGGCAGCGACGCTGGACCGGATTTTAAATGCGGAGGCCGTTGGGTTCGCCGATATCGCGGGCCATAAGCCGATGGCGACCGATCATCTCTTCTGGATTGCCTCGATGACCAAGCCGATGACCGCAACGGCACTCATGATGCTCGTGGATGAAGGTCTTGTGAACGTCGCGGACCCGGTGGAGAAGTACCTGCCCGAGTTCAAGGGGCAGAAAGTGGTGGCCGCGAAGGGTGATGATCTTGTCGTGCTGAAGACACCGCAGCATCCGATCACCGTGCGGGAAATCCTGAGTCATACGAGCGGACTTTTGTTCACAGTACCAATTGAAACGCCGACGCTGGATCGTCTCTCGTTGGAACATGCTGTGCGAAGCTATGCGATGAGTTCGCTGCAATTTGAGCCGGGCCGCAAGTATGAATATTCCAACGCCGGCACCAACACGGCAGGACGAATCATCGAGGTCGTCAGCGGTATGAGCTATGAGGACTTTATGGATCAGCGCCTGTTTGGGCCTCTGGACATGAAGGACACGACGTTCTGGCCGAATGAAGAGCAACTCGGGCGTCTCGCCAAAATTTACAAGACGAACGCGGCCAAGACCGGCCTGGAGGAAGCGACGATCTCCCAGCTTTCCTATCCGCTGAACAACGCCCGGCGTAAGCCCATGCCAGCAGGAGGCCTGTTTTCGACGGCAAGTGACATTCTTGAATTCTGCCGAATGATTCTCAGCGGCGGTGAATACAAGGGGAGGCGGTATCTTTCGGAAAACGCCATTCGGCAAATGACGAGCAAGCAAACCGGCCCGGCCGTTGAAAAGGAATATGGATTTTGCTGGGACACGGCGGGAGACACCTTCGACCATGGCGGCGCTTACAAGACCAACATGACCATTCATCCCAAGCTGGGGTTGATCACGGTGTTTCTCGTTCATCAGGCTGGTGATTGGCCCGCCCCCAAGGGCGACACCATTTTCCCTCTCTTTATGGCCAAGGCGGAACAATTGGCGCGGGCCGGAGTTTAAAAAGATTTAATATGAACAAAGTTCGTTTGGGAATCATCGGAGTTGGGGGCATGGGTGGTAATCATGCCCGGAACGTTATTCAGGAGAAAATTTCCGGCGTCGAGTTGACCGCCGTGGCCGACATCGCTCCTGATCTGGCCAAGAAATTTCCAGACCAGAAGGGATTTGCGGCGGGAGAAGACCTGATCAAGTCCGGCACCGTCGATGCCATTTTAATCGCCACGCCACACTATTCCCATACACCGCTGGGCATCGCCGGGCTGCAGAACGGATTGCATGTGCTGGTCGAGAAACCGATTTCGGTCCACAAGGCCGACTGTGAGCGTTTGATTGCGGCCCGTGGCGACAAGAAGCTGGTCTTTGCCGCGATGTTCAACCAGCGAACCGACCCGGCCTTCAAGAAATTGAAGCACCTGATCACGAGCGGCGAACTTGGCGAGATCCGCCGGATCAACTGGATCGTCACCAACTGGTTCCGGTCGCAGGCCTATTACGGTTCGGGCGGATGGCGGGCCACTTGGGCGGGCGAGGGCGGCGGGGTGCTGCTCAATCAATGTCCGCACAACCTCGATCTTTGGCAGTGGCTCTTTGGCATGCCGAAAAGCATCCGGGCCTTTTGCTCGTTCGGAAAATATCATTCGATTGAAGTCGAAGATGACGTCACGGCCTACCTCGAATACGCAAACGGAGCCACGGGCGTTCTCATTACTTCGACGGGCGAGGCGCCGGGAACGAATCGCCTGGAGGTGACCGGCGAACGCGGCAAGGTGGTGCTGGAAAACGGACACCTGCATTTCACCCGCAACGAAATTCCGATGAGCGAATTCAGCCGGACAACCAAGGAAGCTTTCAGCGCACCCCCAACGTGGGACGTCAACATTCCGACCCAGGGTTCCGGCGGACAGCACAATGAAATCATCCAGAACTTCATCGATGCGATCCAAAAAGGAACCCCGTTGATCGCCCCGGCGGAAGAAGGAATCCATTCGGTCGAACTGGCCAACACGATGCTGTTGTCGTCGGACACCAAGGAGACAATCGAACTACCCTTGAATTCCGCCACCTACGAAGCATGGCTGAAAAAGAAAGCCGAGTCTTCGCCCAAGAAGTCCAAATAATTTGTCCGCCCGTCCAGCGAACACCAACCATCAACATATCCCCATGACCTCATACAAAATCAGCAACGTCGCCATTCAACTCTATACCCTGCGCGATTTCTGCAAGACCGTTTCGGATCTTGAGAAGACGGCGGAAAAAGTCCGCAAGATCGGATACGGGGCCGTACAAGCCAGCGGCATCGGGGTGACTCCAGCCGAAGCGAAAAAGGTGTTTGATGGAGCCGGCCTGACGGTTTGCGCCACGCATGAATCGTCGGACTTGATTCTGAAAAATCCTGAAGAGGTTTGCGAGCGCTTGCACCAAATCGGCACGAAGCATACGGCGTATCCCTACCCGGGCGGCGTCGATTTTGCTGATGAAACTTCGGTGCACAACCTGGCCAGGCAACTGGATGCCGCCGGTGCGGTCATGGCCAAGCACGGCTGCATTCTCAGCTACCATAATCATTCGCTCGAGTTCATCCGCTTTGGCAATTCCACCGTGCTCGATTACATTTATGAGGCAACCAACCCCGCGAATCTCAAGGCCGAACTCGACACCTATTGGGTGCAGCATGGCGGCGGGGATTCGGCGGCGTGGCTTGAAAAATTAAGCGGCCGCGCACCTCTGCTGCATCTCAAGGACTACACGGTGGGCATCGATCACACGCCGATCTATACCGAAGTGGGCCGGGGCAATCTCGACTGGAAACGAATCCTGACAGCGGCGGAAAAAGCGGGCACGGAATGGCTCGTCGTCGAGCAGGACACCTGCCCCGGCGATCCGTTCGACTCGATTAAGATCAGTTACGACTATCTGGCCGGGCTGTTGGGCAAGTAAAGCATTTCCCCGGAGACCACCATGCCGATGCGCATCAAGAAAACGGAAGTTCACCTCATCAATCTGGATTCGCGGCTGACGTTTCGTTACGGCATCGCGGTGATGAAAGGAATGCCGCATTGCGTGGTGCGCGTACACCTGGAAGATGAACGGGGGACGCATATCGGGATCGCGGCGGACAATTTTGCGCCCAAGTGGTTCACGAAAAATCCGGAGACGACGTTTCGCCACGATTCCGATGAAATGATCAAGGTGATTGAGCATGCCTGCGAATCGGTAGAGAAGGCGGGGAGCAAGGAAACCGTTTTCGATCTCTGGAAGGTCCTGGATGCGGAGCAAAAGGCGTGGGCGCTTGCGGAGAATATCCCGCCACTGCTGGCTAATTTTGGCAGCAGCCTGGCGGAACGGGCGATCATCGATGCTTTTTTGCGCAGTCGGCAGGTGACGCTGGCGCAAGCACTTCGCGAAAATCTGTTTCATCTCGATCTGGGCTATTTTCATTCGGCGCTTAAAGGCTCCAAACCGGCGGATTTTCTTCCGACCGAACCGAATCCCGAGATATTTCTGCGCCACACACTGGGACTGGCCGATCCGCTGACGGAAGCGGACCGGACCGATGATCCTCGCGTGGACGACGGTCTTCCGGTCTCGTTCCAAGCCTGCATCGAGGCCTATGGCCTGCGCTATTTCAAGCTGAAGATCCAAGGCAAGATCGAGACCGATTTTGAGCGGTTACGCGCAGCGGAAAAAATCATTCGCGCAAGCGCTCCGGTGGATTATGCGTTTACGCTCGACGGTAATGAGCAATACAAAAGCTACGCCGATCTTGAGACGCTTTTCGGCATGATGGCCAAGGACAAGGACATGGCCGAATTCCTTAAGCATCTGATCTTTGTCGAACAGCCGATCTTTCGGGCCAAGGCGCTCGGCGATGAAGCCGGCCAGGGACTTCAAGCGTGGCCCGATCATCCGGCGGTGATCATCGATGAATCGGACGGCAATGCCGAAGATTTCGAGCGCGCGCTTCACCTGGGTTATGGCGGTACCAGTCACAAAAACTGCAAAGGCATTTTCAAGGGTATTGCGCATGCCTGCCTGGTCAAACAATTGCAGCAGCAGAATCCGGGTAAGAAGTTTTTCCTCAGCGGCGAGGATTTGACGACGATTGGGCCGATTTCCGTGGTGCAGGATTTGTCGGTGATGGCGCACCTCGGAGTCACCCATGTCGAACGGAATGGGCAGCATTATTTCAAGGGACTCGCTTTCCTGCCGCCGGAATTGCAGGAGACTGTCTTGCTGGAGCACTCTGACTTGTTCTATCGGAATTCGCGCGGATATATCACGATGCGGATCGAGGATGGAAAGATCCGGATTGCGAGTTTGTTCAATGCCTCGCTGGGATTGCAGACCGATCTTGGCGTGGACTGGCTGACGCCGCGGGCCAAATGGCAGTTTGATTCGAAGTGGGATTAGGGCTCCTGAACTGGCGGAGGGGAATTACCAAATTTTCCAAATTAACGGAATTATTTGGAGGGAGAGCAGTCACATAACGCGGCCTTGCTCAATTCCGAAAACGAGTCTTAATATGGGCCCGTGGAGTTCATCAATAGTTTATGCACCCTGGCTGGGCAGCACGGGGCTTCCGATATTTTCCTCCACGCGGAGCGGCCACCGCAATTCCGCATCAACGGCGAACTTGTCACAGTTGGCGAAACGCCCATCAGTCCCGACGACATGGAAGCGTTTTGGTACTGGTGCGGGGCGGACAAGGAGGCACTTGATTTCGACGGAAGCTTTGTCTCCGCCGAGGGCGTTCGTTTTCGCGTCAATTTTTTCCGGTCACTCTTCAAACGGGGCGCCGTTTTGCGCCAGATCAAAACTGAAATCCCCGCGCTTGAGACTCTGGGATTACCCGCGGAACTTTTGACCTCGTGGGTCACCAAGTCATCCGGGCTCGTCCTGATCGCGGGGCCGACCGGTTCGGGCAAATCGACGACGGTGGCGTCTTCCCTGGAGTGGCTCAACCAAAACTATCATCGGCACATTGTCACCATCGAGGATCCGGTCGAATATCTCTTCACGCCGGCCCAATGTCTTTTCACCCAGCGCGAGGTGAACTCCGATACCACGACTTTTGCCGAAGGGTTGAGACGATCTCTGCGCCAGAGTCCGGACGTGATTTTGCTCGGGGAAATTCGCGATAACGCCTCGGCGGTCACGGCCCTGCAGGCGGCGGAAACCGGGCATCTGGTTGTGGCCACGCTGCATAGCTCCAATGTGCTCGACTCGCTGGAACGCGTGTCCCGCTTGTTCGCGGCGGGAGAGCGGGAAGGCGTCTTGCAACTCCTCTCCAAACAATTGGTGGGCATCCTTTGTCAAAAGTTGCTGCCAGCTCTTCCCGACGGACGAACCCTTGCCGTCGAGCATTTCGAGAACCAAGCGGTCACCCGGAAATATATCGCGGAAGAAAAATTCCGCGATCTGGCCGACTTTCTGGCCAAGGGGGACAATCCCTCGAATGTCACGTTCCTTCAATCGCTCGTCGCCATGGTGCGGGCCGGGCGCATCACGGAGGCGACGGCGAGTCAGGCGGCGTCCAATCCGCATGAATTGCAACGACAACTCCGGGGCATCAGCTCCGCCAGCGTGAAAGCCTAATTATGGAAGTTGATATCATTTCATTCCTCGCCCTCACAGTTGAGCGCGGCGGCTCGGACCTGCATTTGCTCGCCAACTCACAACCGATGGTGCGCATTCACGGAGATCTCATTCCGCTTTCGGAAATGGTCCTCGATGCCGATGTCTGCCGGGATTTGATTTACAGTATTTTCACGGAGAGTCAGCGGGCCCGTTTTGAAGAAACGCTGGAACTGGATTTCGCCCTGAACGTCGATAACCTGGGACGTTTTCGCGCCAATGCCCACTACAGCCGCGGCGTGGTGGAGGCGACGTTCCGCCACATCCGGGACCAGATTCCATCGATCGACAGCCTGGGACTTCCTCCGGTGGTCAAGCGCCTCTGCTCCCTGGAGCAGGGACTGGTCATCGTCACCGGCATCACCGGTTCGGGAAAAACGACGACCCTCGCGGCGATGGTGGAGGAGATCAATCGCAGTCGCACCGGCGTGATCGTCTCCATCGAGGACCCGATCGAGTATATTTTTAATCACAATTTGTGCCGCGTGAAACAACGGGAAATCGGCGCTGATACCAAATCTTTTCCGATCGCACTGCGGCATGTCCTGCGGCAGGACCCGGACGTCATTCTGATCAGCGAAATGCGCGATTTGGAAACGATTTCAGCGGCGATCACGGCGGCTGAAACCGGTCACCTTGTCTTGGCCACGCTTCACACGATTGACGCGCCGAAAGCGATTGATCGAATCGTGGATGCCTTTCCTCCCGAGCAGCAGGGACAAATCATCGCGCAACTTGGCAATGCGCTTCAGGCCATCGTGGCGCAGCGCCTCCTGCCGCGGGCGGACGGAACCGGGCGCGCACTTTGCGCGGAGGTCATGGTGATGAACGACGGCGTGCGCTCCTGCTTGAGAGAGCGACGCTTCCAACAAATCCTGAGCATGATCGAGATTGGCGGAAAGGAAGGCATGATGACCTTCGACGAAAGCGTCTCTAACCTCTACACGGCCGGGGTGATTACCCAGGACGAGGCTTTGTTGAATGCGCGCGATCCGAGCCGGATTCTCAGCATCAAACCGGAAGCGCCGAAGAAAAAAGGCTTTTTCGGTTGAGGTGCTGGCATCCCTTCGGAGAGTTGTCCGGGACATCTGAACCTAATTCAGGATTGAACGCCGCCTTCTCGCGACGAATTGGATAATGAAGTTTCTCTTTTCCGGCGGGAACCTCGGGTGCAGGTCCAGCCATAGGCTAGAAACGCCATGACATAAAGTTGGATGGAATAAACCTGGAGCGGAAAATCGACGAGACTGTGCAGGGCAATCGCAGCCAAGGCCAAGGCTGCGCCACGGCACTCGATGCGGTCGTTGGTGCGCAGGGATCGATTGAATCCGCCGCGCAGGACCTTGGCCAGTCCGCCGAAAAAGAGAAGACTCCAAAACGCGGCGCCGATGTAGCCGTACTCGACCACGGTTTGAAGATAGTCCTCATGAGCATAGAACCAAATCCCCGCGACTTTATCTCCTAGGTAATTGGTGAAGTACGGAAACATGGTTGAAAAGGTGCCTGCGCCAAAACCAAACCAACCTGCCTGCGGAATCATTTTAAAAGTGGCTTGATGAACGAGAAAACGAAGATTGTCCGGATTGATTTGTTGCTGGAGCTGTTCCCACCGATTTTGCGTTTGGTAAAGGGAGCCTCCCAGAATCAGAGCACCGATAAAGGCGGCCAGAAGAAGGACCGTTATCACGCCGATTTTCTTCGGCAGAAAAAGCAGTTGATCTCGAAAGAACGGTAAAAACGCGAGAAGAGCCGGAATCAGGAGCAACAGCGTGATGCCATTCGCGCCTCGTGAAACATTGATGAAGCAGGCTGAAAGGCCGAGCAAAAGAAATCCCAGCCAGAATGCGCGGGACGTGTGATTCTCCTTTTCCCTCCAGGCCTCCACGGTCAGCACCGCCAACACAGGCCAGATGAGATTGAGATAAGAGCCCGCATTGGCGTGGTACCGATAGCCTCCAAAAAAACTGTGCCCCGTGTCCTCGTTCAACCAAAAAATCGACGGCGCATGAGCGGCTCTCTGGGTCAGGCCGAAAAGAATGATCGAGCCTCCAGCCAACCCCATCGTTTTCCAGAGTCGCTGACGCCAAAGACGGTCCGCGACCAGATCCGCCGTTAGGAAAAAAGCGACGGCCAGCCCAATCAAGGATTGTAGCGTTAAAAGCGTGGCAGCTTTGTCCCAGCTTCCCGGAAGCGCCGGAAACGGCTGCGACAAATAAATAAACTCCCAATAGCTGGTGTCGTAATAGGCGCTGGCGTTAAACCACATCCACCACGCCTGGAAGATAAGCAAAGAGAAACAAATCAACGGCACCAAAGGCAGTCGGGGCCGGTATCGTTCCCAAAGCCAGCCAATGGCGCAAATACCGCCGCAACTCCACAGGAAATAATTCAGGAGAACGATGGCCCACGGTCGGGTGGAACCATAGGCCCACGGGGCGTAAATCAGAGTGCCGAGAAAAATCCATCGAGCGAAACTAATCATTAATGTGCCATGCGAGCATCCGGAAGATGTTGGTTTTCAACCTAAAAGGAGACCGATACGTAGGCAAGTCTGGAAGGATTGAGGGAACCATGGCAGGATAAGGGCTCCCTCATGAATCATTACGAAACCGCCGAGCAGGTCTTCAGCGACGAAATCATCGCGCTGCAACAATCGTTGAAACGCATTCAGCCTTCCTTCGACGATGTGGTGGAAAAAATTCTCAACTCGCGCGGCAAGGTCGTCACGATTGGACTGGGGAAATCCGGTCTCGTGGCGCGAAAGATCGCGGCCACTTTAAATAGCACGGGAACCTCAGCCGTCTTTCTGAATGCGGGCGAGGCCTTGCACGGAGATGTGGGCGTCGTGAGCGAAGGGGATGTCGCCATCATGGTTTCCAATAGCGGCACGACGGTGGAACTCGTCAAGATGGTGCCAGTCTTACGCCGTCTGAAAGCAACGCTGATTGGCGTTTATGGGAAGACGAATACTTCGCTGGCTCAGAATATGGACCTCGTTCTTGATGCCTCGGTGGACAAGGAAGCGTGTCCGTTAAATTTAGCGCCGATGAGCAGCAGCACGGTCGCATTGGTTCTGGGAGATGCGTTGGCCGCGGCCTTGATGAAGGCCAAGAATTTTACCACAGATCAATATGCATTGTTCCATCCCTCCGGGCAACTCGGACGGAATCTTCTTCTGACCGCCGCCGACCTAATGCACCGGGGAGATCAACTTCCCAAACTTCCCATCCAGGCGACTTTTGAGGAGGTCGTTTCTGAAATGACCCGGTTCAACCTGGGCGCGGTTTGCATCTGCGATAAAGCCAACAAACTTCTGGGGTTGATCACCGATGGCGACGTGCGCCGGGCCATCGCAAAAAAGGACGCCTTTTCCCAAAAGGCCGAACAAATCATGACGCGCCAACCGTCCAGCGTGCGCCCGGACATGCGCCTGGCGGAGGTTCTCGCCATCATGGAAGGGCCCAAGCGTCAGATTTATGTAGTGCCCGTGGTCGATGACGAGGGCATCTGTCTCGGATTGGTTCGCATGCACGATATTCTCAAGCCCAGCTGAAATGAAGCGCGCCAGCCTTTGTTGAAATCGGCTCAAGCATGAAAATCGCGATTGTCAGCCGTGGAGATCGATTGGTGGGAGGCGCCAGTCGCGGCGCCGATGAGTTGGCTCGTTGGTTGATCGAGGCAGGGCACACCGTCACTCATTTTTGTTGGGAATTTAGTCAGACTCCAGCGCCGTTTCAGAGGAAGTTGGGCGGCCCCAGGCTTGTTCGTAAGGCCGTCAAGGAGTTCCACAAAATTGGTGTGCGCCTCGGCTTTCCCCAGCTTTTACCGTTCGAATATTTTGCACAATTGGGATGGTTGCGGGAGAGGTTCGACCTCTTTCACTTCCACGACCTGTGCGACGCGATCTCCTATCAAACATTGATCGAGCTTTCACAACGCAAGCCCGTTGTCTTTACCGTGCACGATTGTTCCGCTTTTACGGGAGGATGTCTTTACCCGATGGAGTGTGAAAAATATAAGACGCGGTGCGGTGAATGCCCGCAGTTGGGCCATTGGCCCATGGAAACGAAGATCGATCATACCGGGTTCCTTCAGCAATTGCGCCGCCGCGCGGCCAGCCAGCCCGGCATCCAATATGTTTTCCCCAGCGAATGGATGGCGCGGAAAATGACCGATGTCATGGCGCTCGGGCGGCCCGGTGTCCAGATTTCCAACGCAATTGACCCGATTCAGATGGCGCCGACATCAAAAAAGGAGGCGCGCGAAAAGCTTAGCCTGCCGGTGGATCGACCCGTGATCTTATTTTCGGCACATTATCTTTCGGACCCAAGAAAAGGAGGGACCTACGCGGTGGCTGCTATCCGGCAGGTAATGGACTTGGCTCCGGTGGTGATTACTCTGGGATATCCGGATCCAACCTTTGAATCTCAACTGGAAGGAGTAAAAATCGTCTCCTTCGGATATGTTTCGGAAATCGAAAAGATGGCCCTGATCTATAGCGCCGCTGATATTTATCTTTTTACTTCGTTGGCAGACAACTGTCCCTACACCGTTTTGGAGGCGATGGCCTGCGGCAAGGCTGTCGTTGGTTTTGCCACTGGCGGCGTGCCTGAACTTGTGATTTCCGAGGAAACCGGATTGCTTGTTCCTCCGCGGGACGGCCCCGCATTGGCAGCAGCCATTCGGCGGGCTATACAGCATGGGAGTTTGACGCAACAATGGGGAGATCAGGCTCGGCGACGCATCGAGATTCATTTCAACAAACAGCTTTTCATGGGAAAAATGAACTCCTTATACGAAAACTTTGTGCAGGACTGGGGTTCATCATGAAGAAGCAAGAGACACTTCACGCGGGCAGCCTGAATCGATATGAAAATATCCTGAATTCGTTCGCCGAATCCACCAGCGGAAATTCTTCCATCTTTTCCGAGGCAGCGGTTCAGACTCGCCTGGAGAAAAATTCAATCTCGGCGAGAGATATGGAGATAGTGTCCATTAGTTCCGGCGTCGCGGGCCCTGTGTTATGCAGTTATGTTCTATGGACCCTGGGCCAAGCCATCGAAATGGGCCTGAAAAGACTCTATTTCATTGCCAGGGACGGAGAAATCCTGCTCGAAATCGCTCGCCGATTGCTACCCGCATTTTGGCCCGAGGTTTCCATGGATCTCCGCTATCTGTGGGGCTCACGTCAGGCCTGGATGCTCCCTTCGTTTGTAGTTTCGAAGCGGGATACCAGCCGGTATATGATAAATTATTATCAGAACTCCTCCCTGAAAGCCATCCTTGCCCGGGTAAAGCTCACCTTGCCGGATTGTGAGGCCGTATTGCCTAAATATGGTTTCAAAGTTGAGAATTGGGAACGGAAACTTGGCCGGATGGAACTCAAATCGGTGATGGCTTTGACCATGGATCCAGAAATCCAAACGTGCATCGATAATCGCGCGCAGGAACTTATAGACGACACCCTCGGGTATTTCGCCCAGGAAGGTCTCCTTCAGGATATTCCCTACGGAATGATGGACTTGGGCTGGGCCGGCGGATTAAAAGGGGCTTTCGAAGACATTCTGAGTTTGCGGGGAAAAGCACCGGTACCCTTTTTCTTTTTCGGGCGTACCGGCCGCATCGGGCAGGAATGCGGGGATGATCAATCCGTTCTGCGGACCTATCACTTTAATACAATGAAATCCATTGGGGTGAAACGGGAGGATTTCGGAGTCAACATCCTGATGGAAATGTTCTGCGCAAGTCATTCAAAAGGGCTTCGTCAATATGAGCCTATCAACGGCAGGTACGAACCCGCGTTTCGAGAATCAAATACAGAGGCGCCCCGCGAGTGGGGCCTTGAACTCATGCAAAAATCAATTTTGAGATTTGCGGAAAATCTGGCGAGCCTCGCATCCCGGCTCAAAGCGCCCACATTTCTGACGCCTGACGCGTCGGATGCCCTGTTGAGGGCATTCTGGACTCGACCCACTCAAAACGAAGCGAGAGTCTGGGGACAATTTCCCTTCGAAGAGGATCCTACCGGTTCATCGCACAGTTGCCTGATTCCTCCCATCAAATTCATTAATTTCTGGCGGCTCTTGTTGTATGGCCGTGGATTTAAGGAATATAGTGAATGGAATCGGGGAGTTATCGCGGCTCACTCGCCGTTGGTGGCATTTTTTTGGTTGCTCTGCATGTCTGGATATAAAACCCGCAAGGTCATTCAACACGTCGTGCTTCGCCGAAAAATCTAATGTGAATTTTGATGGGACGCCTTGAACTTACCGATCAGATTGTCCTCCCATGATCCGCGTTTCCTCGTTCGACGTATTCGACACCTGCCTCACCCGGATCTTTGCGTATCCTGTCGATTTGTTTGTCGAGGTGGGTGAGGTTTCGCTCAAAAACGGCTGGGTTACGATTGACTCCAGGGAGTTTGCCGCTCGAAGAATTTTAGCGGAACATGCGGCGCGGAATTCGGCGCCTTCGCGCGAAGTTTCCCTGGCGCAAATATATCGGGAGCTAGGGTTGAATCTCGGCCTTGCACCGAAAATTATTTTAGAGATTCAGAACACGGAGCTGCTGATAGAAGGACAATCTTTGCAGCCTATTTCGGAAACGCGATTTCGAATCGCGGAAGCGCGCCGTCAGGGTAGGCAAATCCTCTTTTTGTCCGATATGTATTTGCCGACATTGTTTCTGGAGGGCCTTCTCAGGAAACACGAGTTTTATGAAGACGGCGATTTTCTCTACATTTCGGGAGAAGTGGGGCGTCACAAGGGCGATGGCGGTTTGTTTCAGCATGCTCGCGATCTCCTGAAAAAGGACGTCACGGAATGGGTCCATCTTGGCGACAATAAGAATGTCGATGTGATGGTTCCCAGGCGCATGGGGCTGCAGGCCGAGCATTTTGAATCGGGACTGCTCAATCGATACGAACTTCAGATTTGTCCAGGATTCAGATTTCGTCAGAAAGTGGAACGCCGGTTGTTGGCCATCACGCGGTTGGACCGCTTGAAAATAATTTCCCAACGATCTCCTCGAATCGTTTTGCGTGAGAAGTGGAAATCGCATTTTGTGGCGGCAATGCGGTTGGCCCGGTTGGCGAAGCCTGACAATCTTGATTCTCAGCAAAAAGTCATTTGGGATATCGGCGCTAATGTAGCAGGGCCTTTATTTTACGGTTATGTGAAGTGGATGTTGAACCAGGCAGAGGAGAAAAAACTTTCGCGCCTCTATTTCATCGCTCGAGACGGACAAATTCTGATCAAGATCGCTGAAATCGTTCAGTCTTTTCAGAACAGCTCCATCGATTGTCGCTATCTTTATGGATCGCGACACGCGTGGCTTCCGGCGAGTCTGGATGAAATCGATGCGTCTCATTTAAGATGGATCCTCGCACCCACACCGAGCCTCTGTGTTCAGGAAGTTTTTTCCCGCCTTGAAATCTCCACCGAAAAGCATCGGCAACTGTTGGAGTCTTCCGGTTTTTCTGAGGAAACGTGGAAGAAACCAATAGTTGCTCCGCTTTTGAAACGATTAGCGGCAGTACTGCGGAATCCTGTATTAAGCAGCGAGATCAAGACCATGGCGAAGGTGAAACGCGAAGGCCTCTTGCAGTATCTCCGGTACGAGGGATTTTTTGAGCAAACCGAAATTGGTCTCGTTGATCTGGGTTGGCGCGGAAGCCTTCAAGAGGCGCTGGTTCGTGTGTGTGAAAAGGCTCCCGATCCGATAAAGCCGCAGGTGTCGGGGTTTTATTTGGCGCTGGTTGATTCGCCGCATCAAAACGACGAAGGATTTTCTGGTTATATCAATTCTCTTTGCCCGGATTCTGTTGGAGATTTTCTCTTTTATATGCAGTTGCTGGAGGCTTTTGCTGTCGCGGATCACGGACAAACACGGGATTACCAGGACGGTCTCGCAATCTTGTCCAGTCCGGGCAATCCCGCCGCATCCAAGTGGGGATTGGAAGCTCTTCAGGGCGGAATACTGGCTTTTTGTCGAGCCTATGGCGCCCTCGACAATCATGGCTATCGACCGGAAGAATATTTGGACGCCACACTATCCTCGCTGAAACTTTTCTATGAGGATCCCACTTTGAATGAGGTCAAGGCGTGGGGCTCCTTTCCCTTTTCAGATCAGCAGGTGGAGAATAATCTCGAGCCGTTACTGCCTTCTTGGAATCGAAGTCAAACCAGGGCCGCGCTTTTGACCAAAGATGGACGAAAGAGACTTTGGTGGGCGCCCGCCCTGGCCAAAAGAGAGGGAATGAACTCGCTCCATCTTTATTATAAATTGCAGAAATTGTGGAGAACCCGACTTAAGTCCCGAGCAAGATGAGGCTATTGTTTGTATCTCATCGTCGTGATGTTTCTGGGGGGGAAATCTGCACCCAACGCATCATCGAGCGGTTGCAGGATCACTCCGTCCTTGTGATTTTACCGGAGGGAGCATTTTCCCGCCGTCTCATTCAAGCCGGGATCGATGTTCATATCGATAATGCCCTGACCTGCATGACGAGATCCGAGGATCCTTACTCTTTTTTCAAACTGGCAGGACGATTTCCCGGACTCGTCATGCGGCTCGCGCGAAAGATTCGTGAATTCAAGGCTGATCTGGTCGTCAGCAACGCGTTGGGGCCCCTTCCCTACGCAGGCCCGGCGGCTCGTCTGGCCGGAGCACCTAATATATGCATTCATTATCATCCCGTCCTCAAGCCCGGCTCAACCAATGCAAGGCTGGTTTTTCTGCTCTCCAAGTTTTGCGACGGATTTATCGCCGTCTCCGATGCCATGAATCGTGGCCTGCAAGCTTCTGGAGTTCGTCACGAGTGCATTCAAACCATCTATAATGGTTTGGATATTGATTACTTTTCACCCAGTCCTGCGCGCTCGAATCTTTTACGATCCAGTTTTAAACTTCCGCCGGAAATTAAATTAATCGGATTAGTCGGAACTTTTTTTGAGGCCAAGGGCCATCATGTGGTGATCGAGGCCGCACGTCTTTTGCGCGATGAATTTCGTGTGGAAACGCCATGGCGAATTGTTTTTGTCGGCGACGTTTTTGAAAATAGCCGATTAGGGGCCGATTATAAAACCCGGCTGCAAAAGCAAATCGAAAGCGCTGGTCTACAGGACAAAATCATCTTCGCGGGCAAGCAAACTCAGATGCGCGATGTCTATTTGGATTTGGATATTGTCCTCAACGCTTCGATCGAGCCGGAGCCCTTGGGCACGACGATTTACGAGGCAATGGCCATGGGCAGGATCGCAATTGCCAGTGACTTGGGGGGATCCCCAGAAATTGTCCGCGACGGCGAAAACGGATTTCTGGCGCCCGCGGGCAATGGCCGGGAATTGGCCGCGATATTGGCGAAGATTCTTCAGGGAAAAATCGACCTGGAACCGATTCTTTTGGCCGGGCGTCGAAGAGTGAAAGAAGCCTTTGATATTCGAGAAACCGTGCGCCAATACATCTCCTTCTTTGAATCTTACGCGAAGAAACCGTGACCGCTTCAGACATGCGCATCTCCCATTTGCAACTCGACAACCCGATAGTGAAATCCTACCGTCCCGGATGCGCCTAAAATTATCGTGGCCGCTCGTGAAAGAATACGGCTACCAAGTTGTGGCGCCGCTCGTCGCACTTTTACTTTTGCTTGCCACGCTTCAGGCCGGGTTATTTGAGCGCCTCGAAAATCTGACCGTCAATTGGAGGTTCCAGACGCGCGAACCTTATGATCCCAAGCCAGATCCCCGCGTCATCTTGGTCAGGATCGACCAGACCTCGCTGGACAACATCGGAGGCTTCCCTTGGAACCGTTCCATCTACGATGATTTTTGCCAACTCGCCACAGCCGGCAATGCTTCCGTCATCGGCTTCGACCTTCTTTTTACAGAGCCGCGCGATCCGGCTAAAAACGACACCAATTTTGCGAAGGCCGCCAGCCAAGCCAATGCCGTGGTCACTGGTGCCAACTTCGATAAAAAGAATTTAAACAGTCCTCCGATCAAATATGATTTCGGAAAGACCAAACCCTTTACCCAAATTGAAGGTGATATCTCCGACATTCCAGGCCAGAACGTTGCTCTTCTGCCTATTCCCGAACTTCTGCAAGCGAGTTATTTTGGCTTTGTCGAGGTCGATCCGGGTGGCGCTGACGGCATTCGCCGGGACTTACCATTGTTAGAACGCGTCGGAAAGGACGTTTTCCCCACTCTTTCTCTCCAGATGTTGTGTCAGTTCTGGAATATCCCACCGAACCAAGTGCGCGTTCGATTGGGGTCTGAAATCGAACTGCCCACGCCGGAAGGAGCCAAACACATACCGATTGATGAAAAAGGCGTGATGCTTCTGAATTATCGGAACAACGATACGACCAGAGCCATTGATGCGGGAGTTGCAGGGGGATTTAATTCGGTTTCTTTTGCAAAGCTCGCCGGTGGGTTGGGTGATCACTATGTCAGTAATCAAGATTATCCAAAGGACCTTCCCTCCATTGAAAATAAAATCCTGCTAATCGGAGAGACTGCCATCGGATTAAGCGATATTGGGCCAAGCCCTTTGGATGCAGCGAGTCCGTTGGTAACCGTCCATTTGACGGCCCTCAATAATATCCTGACGAACGATTATCTAAAAGTACTCCCCACGCGCCCCATAATTTTCGGCTGGCTCATTCTCAGTTGGGTGACACTTTTTTATCTTCGGAAGAAGAGCATCATTTTTTCGATTTTTATTCCGCTCATTTGCGTCGGTTTGTACAGCGCGGTGGCGGAAATCGTCTTTATCAAACAAAGCCTGCTGGTTCCGATTGTCTGGCCCGTGACCTTCTTTCTTCTCCTACATCTCGGGATAATTATCTTGCGGTGGCTGGAGGAACAGCAGTCCCGTGAGCAATTAAAGAGCGTGTTCTCCCGCATGCTTTCGCCGGAGATTATGGATCACCTTTTGGAGCATCCTGAAAACATCAAAATGGGCGGCGCGGAACGCCCCGTCACCATTCTCTTTTCCGATATTCGCGACTACACGAAATTCAGCGAAGGCCTTAAGCCGTCGGAGGTCGTTCGGCAATTGAACATCTATTTTGAACGGATGGTCGGCTGCGTGAAAGACTGTCGCGGCACCCTGCACAAATATATTGGCGACGCCATCATGGCGGCTTGGGGAGATATTGCTATCGCGAGCATGGGGCCGGAGAAGGACGCGCAGAATGCAGTCCGCTCCGCCCTGATGATGCGCCGTCTTCTGGCTGAGTTGAATAAAGAGCGCCAGGTTGAGGGCCTCACTCCCTTGCGCATTGGTATTGGTCTAAATCATGGCCCGGATGTACTGGTCGGCTTGATCGGCGCATCAAGCCGGTCCGAATTTACGGTCATGGGTGATGCCGTTAATATCGCTTCGCGATTGGAAGGTGTGACCAAGGAGTACAAGACCGACCTTGCTGTTGGGGAATCGGTTCACGCATTGGTGCGCGGACAATTTCTCATGCGAACGCTTGGAGCTATCGTCGTGAAAGGCAAATCGAAGCCCGTAAAAGCTTATGAGGTTTTGGACGATCTCGAAAACTCCGTGGGTCTCTGGCCCGCCGAGTGGGTCGCCGATTACGAGAAGGCGATGGAATCCTTTTTCTCGAGAGATTTCCGCTCTGCGCGCGATGGTTTTAAGAAATGTCTTCAAACACGTCAGGACGACTATTGCTGCAAACTCTATCTTGGCATTTGTAAGGAGTTGATCGCCAACCCACCGCCTACGGACTGGAATGGTACGCATGTGATGGAGACCAAGTAATCGCCGAAACGAAGTCGCACGCGCTCCGTCAATGAAGTAAGCTCATCAGGAATGAAGCCTCCGCCACCCGCTGCCCCGAAATCGAAGGATGCAGCCAAAGGCCGCCTTTCGGATGCAAAGGCGCGCACGGACTTTTGGCTCGATCTGATCATCGTCATCGCTGCGATCGGCGATGTCCTTTGTTTTATTGGCGCCATGCTTCTCGCGTTTTACGGGAGAAGATTTCTCAGCAGTTATCTGACGGCCAAGCTGGTTGAATTTCCCTACCCTCTCTCGTACTACTCCGGTCATTTTATCTTCGGCATCTTCCTCTATCTGGCCTTGGCCGGACGCACGGGGATGTACTCGCCACAAAACTTCATCAGGCTCAGGCAAATTTTCATCGCGGCGATGAACGCGGTGATTTTATGGGCGATGTTCTATGTCTGCCTGAGTCTGCTCTTTTCGTTTCAACCCAGCATCTCGCGTCTCTTCGTTATTTTCAGCGCCATCTTCGGATTTGCCTTCGTCATCTATTGGCGTGTGTTGTTCCGTCTCGCGCTCAATCGCAATGGCATCCTAAAACGATTGCGGCAGCGCCTGGTGATCGTCGGCTGGAATTTGGAAGTGGACCAATTGGCCAGGGTCATCATGAATGATGCCTTTCATCCTTATGAAATCGTGGGATGCCTGCCCTCGGCCCACAATAAATATCGGTCCGATCCGCCTCACGATATAAAGAAACTGGGCGACTATCAGGACCTTGCGGAAATACATAAACGAGAGGAAATCGACATCGTCCTCCTGGGAGATCTCGATCCTAACACCACGGAAATCATCGCCCTTTGCGAATTTTGTCAGCGAGAACTGATCCAGTTCAAGGTCGTGCCCACCTATTTTCAGATTTTAATTTCCGGCCTTCACCTGGAAACGATCAGCGGCGTGCCTGTCCTGGGCATCGCCAAACTGCCCTTGGATTCCCTGGTCAGCCGCCTGATCAAACGCGTGATGGATGTTATCGGCGCCATCATCGGGCTGATCTTGTCAGCGCCGCTCATCGCGATCTTCGGTTTTCTCGTCTACTGCGAATCGCCCGGACCGATCATCTATCGGCAGGACCGCATGGGGCGTCGGGGAGAGCTCTTCAAGATTTGCAAAATCCGCAGTATGCATCTCGATGCGGAGAAAAGCGGCGCGCAGCGGGCCGTGGCCAACGATGGGCGTCGCCTGAAAATCGGCGCCTTTATCCGCAAATGGAACATCGACGAAGTTCCGCAATTTTGGAACGTTCTCAAGGGAGAGATGAGCCTGGTAGGTCCTCGCCCGGAAATCCTGGGATTGATCGACGATCTCAAGGAACAAATCCGGTATTACAACGCCCGTCACAACATCAAGCCGGGGATGACAGGCTGGGCGCAAATTCACGGCTTGCGCGGGGATACGGATCTCAACGAGCGCCTTCGCTACGACCTCTATTATTTGGAGAACTGGACGCCGGTTCTCGATATTTACATCATGTTAATGACGTTTCGCGGATATAAGAACGCTTATTAGGATTTGGCCGTTTGCCGACCGGTTCTAGGAAGTCGGAATCTCAGATAAGGTCTCCGATTCGAGAACATGGAAGGATGGCTTAGGCCGGGATTTGCGATACTCCTCAAGCTTGTAGTAGGCCAGGCCGAGAAACATCCACGTGGAGGGTATGTACTGTTCAGTCAGAGAGATGGCGCAAAGGATGAGGATGCCCATGATTCCTATCTTGAGTCCCGCATATCCCGGCGTCATCGGAAGAAACCAAGCGGGCTTGATGAAGACCCAGAGAAATACCCCCAGGCCGAGCAGTCCAGAATTGACCAAAAGCGCGTCAGGAACTTGCAGGTAGGCGTAGCCCACTCCAACTCCAAAAATCCAATTCGCGGGACTGAATGTTTGGAGCAAGTCCTCCACACTGGCCAAATCATTCAACCGGAGCGCGCCTGATTCGTTATAGCCATTGAATTTGTCCTGGAACAAATCGCGAAAACTCTCGGGATAGAAAACATCCATGCAGCATAAAAAAACACCAACAAAAACCAGCAGGCTCAAATATACCCCCCGGAGTTCTCCGGTACGGAAACTTCTAATCAACAGACAGGCGGTCAGTGCGATGTAGCAACTCGTGGAGGTGGAAAAGACCGCGGTAAAAAGAAGCATCAAGGAGAGCACGACTTTCCCGCGATCCATGGCCAGAAAAAGATATGGAATCACCGCCGCCGCGAAAACGCTGGGCTCCGCCATCGTGCTCTTGATGCGAAGGAGATCTATTCCCCCAAAGGAGACGAGTTGCGACCAACTCGCGGTGTGTCCCCCGAAGAAAGTGCGGTTCACGAGGAAATCGCCGGACTCGCGAAAAACCAGGAAGAAAAGCCATTCGTAGATTCCGTAGATGGCCAGAAAGTAAGCGCCCCAGAAAACATAACGCATCCAGCGTTCCTGAAAAAAATACCGGAAATAGAGGGCGATCAGGACACAAGCCAACAGGTAAAGCGACTGGGTAAAAAGGGTTGATCGAAGGACAACGGTAAAATCGCCCGGATCGACCATATAGACGAAGCCGAAGTCCCGCCGATCGGAGATAGCCAGTCCCAATTGGCTGCCCGCCAGCAGAAGGAGCCACAGAAAAAACACGAACGAGAAAGTCACCAAATAACGAACGACGGTCGGGGGAACGTTCCATGATCGTATTTTTAAAAAGACGAGAACGACCGAACCGAAAGCCAGCATGTAAGGCGGAATGGTGCCTTGAACCCAGGGCAGGAGCAAAGTACCGGTCATCGGCATGGCGACACACCATGTGGCCACAAAAATTTCCTCAATTCTTCTCATGCAAAATCGGGCCAACGCTCAGGGAGCCTTTACCAAATCGGCAGTTTATCGACAAAAAACGGTTGTAGCAAGGTGAAGGGGACAAACGGCACAGGTTGATCTTCGCAAAATACAAAGGTGACTCCTCGCCAAGTGTCACGAGCGGAGTGTAGCCTGATTGGACGAAGAGGATTTTGTGGACATTACCCTGATTGGAAATTATCCCCACGACGAGCATGAAAGCATGACCCGTTATGCGGAGATGTTGAAAAAACTTTTGGCCGAAAGCGGTTGCCATGTGGAAATCATCCGGCCCGAGCCGTTCTTAGGACGGCTCAAACGGTCCAGTCGGGGCCTAGGCAAATGGCTCGGCTACATCGATAAATATATTCTCTTTCCGATCTCTCTGCGGACTTACGTCCGCCAGCGAAGACGCGCGCTCAAACTGGTAACTTCCGGTTCGAAAGAGGAAACTTTTCTCGTTCATATATGCGATCAATCGAATGCCGTTTACACCCGATGGCTGAATGACGTCCCGCATCTCGTGACTTGCCACGACGTGATGGCGATCCAAAGCGCGCGCGGTTTGATTCCTGGCCTGAAAACGGGCTGGACCGGCCAACTGCTTCAGGGCTGGATTTTTTCTGGGTTAAGAAATGCCGCTTACATCATCTGCGATACCCGGGAGACCCGGCAGGACTTGCTTGCCCTGGCACCGGAACTCGAAAGCCGCAGTACGACGATTGAAATTCCGCTCAATTATCCTTACGTCCCCATGCCGAAGGATCAAGCCATCGCACAACTTTCAACATTGGATGACACCTTTAAACCGGGAACAGATCAGTTCCTTTTTCATGTCGGCGGAAACCAATGGTACAAAAACCGTGAGGGCGTCATCCACGTCTACGCCCGACTTTGTTCCACCTTTCCCGATCTGGTCCGGAGCCATTCGCTCAAACTGGTGCTGGCAGGGAAACCTCCCACATCGGCCATGCAGCGCTTGGTGGAGGAGGAGAAGTTGTCCGGGAAAGTCGTTTTACTTACCTCTGTTTCTGATCAACAGCTGTGTGCTTTATACAGCCTGGCCGAGGTCCTGGTCTATCCTTCCTTGAAGGAAGGATTTGGCTGGCCCATCATCGAAGCTCAGGCATGCGGCTGCCCGGTTGTCACCAGTGACCGACCGCCGATGAATCGTCTGGCCGGTCCAGCGGCACTTCTGGCCGACCCGGAAGACACATCCAGTTTTGTCGCACGGGTGGCCCAGCTTTTATCCGAAGAGCCGATGCTCCAGCAGAAACGGAAGGACGAAGCTCTAAGCCATTCAGGCAATTTTGATGGTAAACTTTTCCTGAAGCAGATGCTCGTGAAGTATAAAGCGATTCTTGTCCAAAAAAATTAGTTTACCAAATTTAAGTAACTATTTATGGACTTTTATCGCTCGAAATACACACAAGATGCTTTTTATAAGAATCTTACAAATAATATTCAATGCTGTTTGCGAACGATTAGATTTAGCTTTCTAATCTTCTCAGGGGTGTAAGGCCTCTGGAAATGGTTTTTTCATTGCCAATTAGGGCCGTGCTCCTAAGTTTCACCTTGCAAGTCTGTTTAGCTTACTAACAGGTACGCGAGTGTAGGAGACAGTCGCGCCAGTTATCGGGATGAATGAATCAAGTGAATAAACGCACCCTAATTCCGGCTTTGTTTCTCGCCTTGGGAATGGCAAACCTGTTCTCTCAGGAATTGCCGCGCCCCTCTATGGCCCGGCACGAATCTGTCGCTGCCCTTCCGTCAGACTATAACATGAAGGTGGGGCCCGTCTTGCTGAACACCAATGCTTCGCTTGAGGGCCAGTATGTTAGTAATATCGGCCTGACCAGCTCGGGGCAACTAAACGATTTCATTATTTCTCCGCAGGTTGGAGTAACGGCCAGCTGGCCGATAACGACCACCAATACGCTGCGATTCTCCACTTCGGTCGGTTATAATAAATATCTTATTCATCCACAGTACGACACAGCCAGTGTCCTGGTTTCTCCCGATTCAGAACTCGCCTTCGACGTCTACGTCGGCGACTTTAAAATCAACTTTCACGATCAGTTTTCAGTCCAGACGGATCCCTCCAGCATTGGTTCTTTGAATAACGTGGTGAATTTCGATCGAATCAACAATACCGCAGGCATCGGCGTTTTGTGGGACTTGAACCAGTTGCTCTTGACCTTCAACTATGACCACATCACTTTCATCTCGACCAACCTGCAGGCCCAGGGAGGAAACAACCTGTCCAACCCCGGTAATATCGACTATTCGGCGGACCAAGTTTCGGCTGCCGCCAGTTATCGGATAACATCGACGATCGTCGCGGGTGTCGAAGCCGCAGCGTCTATCCGGTATTATGATCAGTTCGGAATTAACGACAACCAGCTAAGTGTCGGTCCCTTTACCCGAATTGAGGTAACCCCCACCTTCAAGGTGTCCATGGGCGCCGGCTATCAGGAAATCACCACAACCACGGGAAACCTGACTAATGCGACGACGCAGCAGGCGAACAACGTTGCGCCGGTATTGGGCGTGGGCACCTTCAACACTTGGTACGGCAATTTGACCTTCGATCATCGACTCAATGCCGATTACACGGATCGACTCTCCTTGGGCCACGAGGGACAGTTGGACGTCTTTTCACAGATAAGCGACACCTACTACGCGAGCTACACCTCCAGCTGGAAGGTTAACTCGGATCTCAACCTCGCCTTTACCCTCAATTACGAGGACGTGACTTCGCCAAGCGCCTCAAACAACATTTCCAACAGTTCTTTCAACTCCTTTACTGCTGGAGTTCAAGCGAACTTCCCCGTCACGAAAAGTATTTCGGGATCCATCCTCTACCAATTTACCGATAACTTCGGCAATTCCAACAGCCAGGCCGGGGGCAACGTGAACATAAACAACGGCCCAGGTTACACGCAACAGCGGGTCGGCATGATCCTGAACTACCACTTTTGAATTCGCCCGCTTCATGGTATGCTGCTGTAAGCTAGCCCTTGGCAAAAAGTTCTGGCGTCCAGTTTTATGAAGATGTGGAACCACGATCAAAGCCGCAGCAAGGCCTTTTCCGTTTTCCGCAGGGCTTTTTTCTTCCTGGTCGCGATAGCATTGGTTAGCTCGACCCAATTGCGCGCGCAGGACACTCACACTCCCGTAGGGACCGTTCCCGATGTTGCGCCGACGGCGAATGTGCCGAGTCCTCCCATCGCCGCCTCGCTGGATTCGATGGACGAACTCAACGACCATTCAAAATTGAATAATGGAGACACGGTCAGTTACCGCGTGATTGAGGAGCAGCAGGCCCCGATGCTTCTTACCGTGTCGGATTCCGGAGAACTCATGATACCCCTGGTTGGCATCGTTTCGGCCAAGGGCAAAACCTGCAAGCAGTTGGCCTATGAACTCAAGCCCCGACTGGAAAAAGAGTACTTTTATCATGCCACAGTCATTATCGGACTGGAAACCTTCAGCACCCATTCACTGGGCAAGGTCTATCTCATGGGACAGGTGGCAAGACAGGGGGCGATCGAAATCCCCTCCAACGAGAACTTGACCGTAAGCCAGGCGATTCTCCAAGACGGCGGCCTGGCCGATTTTGCCGACAAGCGCAAGGTCAAGCTGGTCCATAAGAAGCCGGATGGCACAACCCAGACAACGATCATCGATTTGAAGGAAGTCCTGGAAAAAGGGCACTCGGAACTTGATCCCGTGGTGCAGCCTGAAGATACGATCATTGTTCCGCAAAGGCTGATCAATTTCTGACCTGCCATGCGAAACAACACCTCCTCAGCGTATCCCCAAAAGCCGGTTTCCGCCGCCTGGTCCAAAGTCCGGGTCCAGATTAAGCGGTACTACTCGGTCCTGAATCGGTTTGGATGGCTGCTTCCCCTGACCATCAGCCTGGGCATTTGCCTGGCCGCGTGGATTGTGGCGCAAATGCCTCCCGACTATATTTCCCAGGGGCGAATGCAGGTCGCCGGGCAGTTTCAGATCAAGGAAGGTGCGGTCTACAGTGAGGAGGCGGATAATTATTACGGTACTCAAATCCAATTGATGCAGGATCTCGAGGTCCAAAAAGGCGCCATGATCCGTGTTCAGACTCTTCATCCGGAACTGCACCCTGAAGTGGTCATGCTGACGGTCAATCAAGAGCCGCGTGCTTCCATTTTCGATTTGAAAGTTGAAAGCGAAACGGCCGCCTACGCCAAGGCTTACCTCGACGGTATCATGGACGAGTACATCGAGCTGAAAAGAAAGCAGCGCCTGCAGTCGTCCGATAATACAACCCTGGCCATTCAGGATCAGCTCGCCCATTTGGAAAAGGATATCGATGCCACCGATGTGGAGATGCACGACTTTCAGGAGAAAAACAATCTCGGGTTTCTCGAGAAACAGGGAAATGACGCCGCCGATTACCTCGCCCAAAAGACACGAGAATTGGCCAACCTGAAAAGCGAATATAATCTCCTGGGAATGCTCGACCTGGATGCAAACCTGGACCGGCAACAGGCCAATTCCGACGCGGCCCAGAGCTCCGCAAATGCCGATGCGGGGGGAAGTCAGGATAACCAGGCCCTCGCCAGCATGGGACCCATTGCCGAGTACCAAAAGGCGAAACAGGAATTGGAACTGCTGAAGGCCCAGCGGCAGGATCTATCCAAAAATTTGCGCCCGGCTCATCCAACCATCATGGCCCTGGACCGTGAAATCGAGAAGGAGAACAATCTGATTCAGACCCTGCGCGCGGAAAGCGCCGATGCCCTGAAAACACGCCGGGATTCGATCCAGGTCCAAATCCAAAATGATCAAAATGTCATCACGGAATGGCAGGCCAAGGCGCTCGACCTCAGCAGCCGCATCGCCGAATTCAACCGCATCAAGACGAAGTCGGATCGCTCCAAGGAAGAATACGAGGGATTGCTCAAAAGCATGACGAGCGTGGCCGTGACGAAAAATATCGATCAAGATCAGGTCTCGGTCATGGATCGCGCCTCGGACGCGATATCCAACAAGCCGGGATGGATGAATATCATCGCGATCGGTTTCGCAGGAGGCCTTTTCGTGGGCCTGGCGATCCTCTTTTGCGTTGATCAGTTTGATGATCGCATGAGTTCGTTTCTTGAACTTCAGACCCATTTTCAAGAGATCATCCTCGGGCAGATTCCACGGGACGACTTCAAGGGAGACGCCGCCTTGCTGCGCCACAATGATGACCGGCTTGCTCTTTTGGAGGCGTTTCGCAGCCTTCGTTCATCACTGATCTTTTTTCCAGTGGAAGGCACCCGCCCCAAGACCTTGATTATCACGAGCGCATTGCCCAATGAGGGGAAGACCACCCTTTCGGCCAATCTCGCCATTACGCTGGCCTTTTCCGGAGCCAAGACGCTGGTGGTCGATGCGGATATGCGCCGCGGCAAACTCAGCAGCCTCTTCGGAATAACGGAGGGAAATGGTCTTTCCAATATTCTTCTGGCCTCAATGACCTGGAAGGACGTCATGCTGCAGACCACGGTTGAAAACTTGTCCCTGATTCCCTGTGGCCCGCCCTTGAAGCACCCGGCGGAGCATTTGCTGGGCAAGGTGGCCGATACGTTTTTAAAGGATATCTACGATCAATTCGATTACATCATTTTTGACAGCCCACCGGTTACGCTGCTTGATGACACCCAGAGCCTTGCCCCGAAAATTGACGGCGCCCTGGTTGTCGTTCGATTTGGTGTGTCCTCCGTGCGGACTACGCGGCGGGCAATCGAATTGCTTGAACAAAGGCAGACCAATATTCTTGGCATGATCTGCAATGACGTCCACCTTTCGGAGTCCGAATCGAACTACGGTTATTATTACCGGCAGACCGCCGCGGCTTATGCCAAGGAAGTAAGAACCGCTCGATGACGAGGGGACTTGTCGATAATTTCCAAAGAAGAAAACAGCTAAACATCTTATGAGTAACTCAAAAAAAATTGTGATCTGCGGCGCAGGCGGTTTCATCGGGGGCCACCTCATTGCCGATCTCCGGCGACAGGGACACACCCATATCCGGGCGGTTGACATCAAGCCCATGGACGAATGGTTTCAAAAGTTTGACGATGTCGAAAATCTCGTTCTTGATCTTCAGGAAAAGGAAGCTTGCGAGAAGGCGGTCGAGCGGTGCGATTCGATTTACAATCTCGCCGCCGATATGGGTGGCATGGGCTTCATCGAGGCAAACAAGGCCCTCTGCATGCTCAGCGTCCTGATCAACACGCATCTCCTGATGGCCGCGAAGAAACATGGAGTGGGAAGATTTTTTTACGCTTCTTCCGCCTGCGTCTACGCCGCCCACAAGCAGGTCAATCCCGATGTCACGGCGCTTAAGGAAGAGGATGCCTACCCGGCCATGCCCGAAGACGGCTACGGATGGGAAAAGCTGTTTAGTGAAAGAATGTGCCGTCATTTTTCCGAGGATTTCGGGATCGTTACCCGCGTGGCCCGCTATCACAATGTCTATGGGCCGGAAGGCACCTACGACGGCGGCAGGGAAAAGGCCCCGGCGGCCATCTGCCGCAAGGTGATCGAGGCCAAGCTGAGCGGAAAGCATGAGATCGAAATTTGGGGCGACGGACATCAAACCCGGAGTTTCCAGTACATTGACGATTGCGTGCTCGGCACCCAGAAAATCATGAATAGCGACGTCGTCACCATGCCGATCAATCTCGGTAGCAGTGAAATGGTGACGATCAATCAATTGGTCGATATCGCCGAAGGGATTGCGGGCATTAAGCTCAAACGCAGCCATAACTTGAAGGCGCCCAAGGGGGTCAACGGACGAAACAGCGATAACACGCTGATTCAAAAGCTCCTGAATTGGCAGCCGTCGATTTCCCTCCAAAGCGGCCTTGAAAAGACGTACCGCTGGATTTACGACGACATCACAACCAACAGCTAGTAACTCTTCAATCCGTTAGCGAGGCCTATCTGATAACCGGGTGACGGGGATCAAACGCAACGTCGTGATTCCAAAGTGCGCGCCAAGTCACTCCATAGGCCAGCAGGGCGGCCAGGAGCGTCAAAATAGTGATGAAAAGTGAACTTCCCCGGTCATAGCCAAACATCAGGGGAATCCACGGGACGGCCCATAACGAGAGAAGGCTCCATTTAAAAAATGCGAGTTTTCCGTGTTGCTTCATGACCGCAAGAATATAGGGAACGCCGATCCAAAAGAGAGGCCACCCATATCCAACCAATCGATCCACCCAGTCTCCGATTGAGGTGCCCAGAAAGAACGCGATGAGGCCATAGACAAAAGCGACCTGGACGGCAAGCGGGTGGATTGAGGTCCAAAGTTTAAGGCGACGCGTAAGCCAGACAATGAGTGGACCGGTGCCGAAAAGAGTCAGCAAGGTAATCAGCGTGAACAGGGGAAGGATCCATTCGGGATAACAGAGGCCTATAACGTGCACGTCCCCGGCACTTAGGTAGCTTGGAAGAACGAACTTCTTGAACGGCTCCCCGAAGGGCAACGTGTTCGTCCAGATACGAAGGCCGAGAACATTCTTTAAAAATTGATGGGGCATTTTTAAACCGAAATAAAGAAAGTCGGGCAGATGGTGAATATTGGGCTGGCCGAGGCGCACGGCCCACGCTCCAAAGGCCGTCCCGAACAAAAGGACCCCGCCGGAACCAACGGCGACACCGTAAAGTTTTCTTAACCATGCGATGGAACCAAGGACCAGGCAGAGAATGAGTGTATTTTCGCGTGTCATGTAGGCAATAGCCAGGACAACAAGGGCGGCGATGAGTTTTTCCCGCAGAAGAAGCAGAAAGAAAAGAACGGTAAGCGCGGCGTGAAACAAATCGGGCATGTATCCGTTTGCGATGCGGTCGGCGGAAAACGGGGTTAGGATTAAAATCGCCACGATCCAGGGAGAAAGATCGAAGAGGATAAGTATCCTCGCCAGTAAGTAGGCCAGCAGGATGACGGAGAAAATATCGAGAAGGATGAACGTTGATTGAAGAGACAGGCCGCTTGCCGCGCAAAGACACCGCGCCATGAAAGGATAGAGCGCGCGTCTCGAGAAGGGGGAGACCACCTGGCTGGTATCACCCTGGGCCATCATAAAATACTCAATGTTATCCTCGAGGAGCAGGGGCAATTCCTGCGGCGGATGTGAACAGAAATCGTTTCGTAATATCACCAGGGCCAAAACCGCCATGGTGACGACGACCGATACCAGCCATGGATTTGATTTCCAGCTCCGGGCCGTGATTGAGGACGTGATCATGAAAGGAAGGCACTACTTCGAAGCTCTGCGTCGCGGAGTTGGTTTCCATTTTGCACCGGCGATGGACAAAACCTCAACCCTTAACTAAATTAAAAATTATCTCGAATCCGCTCCGCTTTTGGCGGCGGGCATCCCGTTCCGTGTAACGATAATGCTGGGCGGGAACACGGGGTACTTCTTGATGAAAGAAACAACCGTAACCATCGTCGTGCCGGCATACAAGCGGATGCAGTACTTGCGGGCGGCTTTGAAGTCTGTGGTGATCGACCAGACGATTCCCATGGTCATTGCAGCCGTCTTCCGGAAATCGATTCTGGAAGGTGCGGAATACCCGCGGCGCATCGGCGGAAGTTATGATTACTGGCTGGCTTATCTCGCGGTCAAAGATGGCCAGGCATGCTATTACGTTCCTCAACGCCTGACGCGGTACAGGGCGCATCAAGGCTCGGGAACGGCATCGCGGGGAGTACGAAACCTGCGGGATAACGTGTACGTTTGCCGCAAACTTCTGGCTGACACCAAGCTTGTTCCTTATCGTGCCAGTATTCGCAATGGATTGGGTATTCTTTATGGGAAAATGGCACTTTACTATTTTGAGCGCCGTTCCTTCCAGCGTGGGCGAGTCCTTTTGAACAAGGCATTCTCTCTGTTGAATCATCCGAAGAATATCCTGACCCTTGCGGCGAATGCGGTCCTGGTATTATGCGAAAAAAAGTTTCATTGAACTGTCCGTCTCTTCCTGTTCGCCATGCTTATCACTTACGTAGCGCCTAATCGCGCCCACCATTACATCTACGCATCGGCCCTGGCCCGGGCGGGGCATCTTCAGAGATTTGTCAGCGGATTCTCACGGTTCAGTCCCCGGGCGCCTTTGCCTGAAATGGGCAACAAGCTTCTGCGGATCGATCATCTGCAAAACGTCTACCTCGCCAGTCTTAGATTGAAAATGCCGTCTGTCCTCAGTGAGGAACTGACCTTTCTGAGCAAAGCATGGTTGGATATTTGTGCAGAAAAAGACGCCCGTCTCTCCGATATTTTTTTATTTTACAGCGGTGCCGGTCTGCGCACGCTCCGCGCCTTGAAATCCACCCAGACCAGGGGAATCGTTGAGGCCGTCAATACCCATGTCCTCACCCAGAAGGAAATTCTTCGGGAAGAGCACGAGCGACTGGGATTACCACTGAAGGGATTTCATGCGCGTGAAGTGGCGCGACGGGTACAGGAAATCGAACTGGCGGACGGAATTATTTGTCCATCTACTTTTGTGCGGCAATCGTTCATTGATCGAGGCACTCCTCCCGATCGGGTCCGCACCGTACCCTTCGGCATTCAAGTGTCTTCCGGCATGGAACCCGGTGAACGGCCTCCCGATGTATTTCGAGTTCTATTCGTCGGTCAGATCAATCTTCGAAAGGGATTGCGCTATCTTTTTGAGGCCTTCAGGCAATTCAAGCACCCGAACAAGGAACTTTGGATAGTCGGCCCAAGAACAGAACAGTCGGGAATCGAGGACATGACACCTCCTGAAAACACCAGGTTTCTTGGCGTGTTAAAAGGAGAAGACCTGGCCCGGGTTTATCGAACCTGCCATGTTTTTGTCCTCCCGACTCTTGAGGAGGGACTGGCCCTGGTAATCGGCGAGGCGCTTTCTTACGGCCTGCCGGTCATAGCCACTGTCAACAGTGGTGGAGCGGATCTTTTCAGCGATGGTTCGACCGGTTTTTTGGTTCCGGTCCGCTCTCCAGAGGCCATCGCAGACAAATTACAGCTTTTGGCGGATAACCCTGACCTCCTCGCGGAGCTATCGGCCCGTGCGGTGACGCGTGACAAGGGAATCAGAAGTTGGGAAAATACCTGTGAGATACTCGTGAAAACCCTGGAGGATTTCATCCGGATGCCCAAGCTATGAATGAAATCCCGACCGATCAGTTAAACGCCCGCCGGCTCAGACAACTCATCTTCGGCATGGTGATCCTGCTGACCTTTGAAGGGCTCGCGCGCAAGGCGGCCCCGACGGAGTTTCGGGTACCTCTGTTTTTTCTCAAAGATTTTCTCACACTAGCCATGGCGTTTTATGTCTTCCGGATGCCGATGGCGCCGATGATCCAATCCCTTTGGGGCGGTTACATGGCCATGGTGGTCTTGTTGATTCCCTCTATTTTGGTGACGGCGTGGCATGATCCCTTGCTGGCAATTTTCGGCGCCAAGCAGTATCTCTTATATCCGATTGTCGGATTTGCCATGTTCATGGCATTCGAGAATTCGGGACGGGCTGAAATCCACGCTTTCTTCCGCTGGACTGCCCTGCTGATTTTACCCACGGCGTTGCTGGCCTTTATACAAGCGCGACTACCTTACGATAATTGGCTGAATATGTCCGTTAACGGAGAAAGCCTGAAGGGATTTAGTGCTGCGGATGAACTAAGGGTATCGTCCACTTTTTCCTTCGTAGCTCAATACTGTGCATTCTTGAATGCTCAAATCTTCATCATCCTGATCGCATTGCAAGGGTGGCGCAAACAAAGCTTCAACTGGAGAATACTCGGGATCCTATTCATTCCCGCAATCGTTTTGAGCTGTTTCATCACGGGTTCACGAGGAGCGGTAATTGGAAATATGGCCATTATTTTCCTGGCCGGGATGCTTGTATCAATGAAGGCCCAAGTGCGTAATGTCTTTCAGATTATTGCCGTCGCGGTTGTTCTTTATCTGGCGGTGCTGGCCCTCCATTATTTGTCTCCCAATTCGACCGCCGCTTATTCCGCGCGTGAAAACGGCCACCTCATAGGATTCAGCACGGAAGTCCGGGACCGTGTTGTTGGATCGTTCCTTAGCCTGGTACAGGACAAGTCCTTGAAAACTTTTTTGGGCAATGGCCTTGGCGTCATGAGCAACGGATCCGATGTTCTCAGTTCCTATGCGGCCAGTTGGCGCGAGCGCCTATGGACGGAAACAGATTTCTCATCGACGCTGTTTGAGGGTGGCTACTACCTCGTTATTGTTTGGTATGGATTCCGCCTCTTTGTCGTTCTTACGACTCTCCGCCACTTTTTGTCAGACATCGACGTGGAGCATTCAGCTTCCATCGCCTTTTGCCAGGCATTCGTGACTATCATCGGGACGATGGGGACTCTCGCGTTTCAACCTCCGATTGCGATTTGGTGGTGGCTGGGTGTGGGAACAGTGATGCTTTATTCATGGAAATGCATAGAACCTCCAGAGTCAGAGGAAAAAAGGGACGAAGCCAAACTTCCTCCACCCGTAAAAAAAATTCGTGGCCGAAGTCTTTACGCCGAAGTCATCCACCGGCGCAAATAATGCGCCTTTCGCGCGGTGCGAAATCCGACGCGAGCGTTACAGCCTGCCTGCTGCCACTGAAGCCATCATTCAGCAAATCAAAAGCCAGGATCAGCAGTGATTTAATAAGCTGTCTTGGGTGGAACAACCATCTGCAAAGCGGTTCTGGCAATGATCACGACATCCAGTATCAGTCGCCAATTTTCGAGGTACTCGATATCGGATCTCAAGCGCTGGCCGATGGCCTCGGCGGTCCGGGCTTCGCCGCGAAAACCTCTTACCTGGGCCAGGCCGGTAATGCCCGGCTTGACGACCATGCGAATCGGAAACCGTGAAATCACCCGGGCAAATTGCTCATTGTGCTGGAGCAAGTGGGGTCTTGGTCCCACCAGGCTCATTTGTCCCTGCAGGACATTCCAGAATTGAGGTAACTCATCAATGCTGAACCGACGCAGGGTGAAGCCTCCGCTATAGATCCGCGCATCATCCCGTGTGGCCTGGTGTGTGATGGCCGGGTCATGGACATGCATGGTCCTAAATTTCAGAATTTCGAATTGATTATTGAGCAGGCCGGCTCGCATCTGTCGCAAGAGAAGAGGCCCGGGTGAATTGATCCGCTGGATGATCCAGACGATCACGGCGATGGGCGGTAATAAAAAAAGAACCACCGGTAACGCGATGACCACATCAAGGGCTCGTTTGGAAATGCGATTAAGCGGATCTTCCAGGGGCTCCTTGCGCAAGCCGATAAAGTTGTAACCATCGTCGTCAAAATAACAAACGGGATGATGAAGTTTTTCCGCAAGATTATTGAGGATGAGAAATCGAACCCCCATGCTTTCCACCTCCGAGATCAATTTGCGGTAAGTCTGATCATCGCCCGGTAATTCCAACAGGATGACCTGGGTGATATTCTGCTCCCTGATCACGGTTTCCGCATAGGACAATGGGCCCAGATGGGGAAAGGCCGGATTGGATTTTTCATCCGGGGAATCATGGAGAATGCCCACGGTCTGAATGCCAAAAATTCGTTTACCTTGCAGCCACCCGCTGATGGTCTCCGCCCTTGACGGGGACCCGATCAGAAGAACTCTTCCCTGCCGGGCGCCGTGGAAGAGATACGCTGCCAGCCATCGCGACAAGTAGCGGTTCGACCACAGAAGGGTCAAATAAAACATCGGCACGCAAAGCGCGAGAAAGATTCGGGAGATCGTCTCGTCCTTGGTCACGACGAGGTAAGCAAAGAGCAGGCCGACCGCATAAAGGGTCTGTCGCAAGCTCAACTGAAGCTGCCGGGGAAAGCTTTCCTCGAAGGGACTGAGTTCCACCCCCGCCTGGTCGCGTCGAAACGATTCAAAAAAGAGGCCAGCGGTGATAACAAAGACGTAGATGGGGTAGTGGACAATCTGAATCCACATGGCCGAGGTGAAAAAATTAAAGGCAGCCAGGGCGCAAAGGACAAATACCAGCGTAATGAGAATGCCCTGGGCCAGAACCAGGACAGCCTGCAAACCGCGTTTGCGCTGGATAATCATAAGCGACCCCAGTTTGCCGAAAAATTTGGGAAAGCCAAGTTATCCGAAAACATTTCCGAACTGACCTAACGCCTTAATAATAAAGCAAGCGCCTCCGCGGTTCGGGAGATGTCGAAACGTCTTTCAAAACAACCCCGGGCCTGATTCTGCATCTCTTCCTTGTGGATCGGTGGAAGATCAAGCCATCGATTGAGCAGCCTGATCGTTCCGCTTAAGTCGTCATTTTCCACCAAGCCAGCTTTGTCTTCCTCTATCTCGCGCCAGATATTGATCTTGTCGGAGATAAGAACGGGAACGCCGCAAGCAAGCGCTTCCACCACGGAAATACCAAAATTTTCCTGGTGCGACGGCAGGATAAAGGCGTCTGCGGCGTGAAGACTTCCCCACTTAAGATCACCCGCGACCATGCCAGTCCACGTGACGGTGCGTTGCAGGTTAAGTCTTCCAGCGAACTCTTTCATTTCGGCGCCATAAGCATGATCGATCGGCCCCGCCATAACCAAGTGCAGGTCTGATCCTCTCGATGTCTGCGAAAGGATTTCTTTCCACGCCTGCAGCAATATATCGCATCCTTTCTTTTCATGGATGCGGCCCAGAAAAAGAATCAGCTGTTTGCCTTTCAATTCGGGATACCGCTCCAGGAACAAACTACGTTGATGGAAAGCATCTCCCGGCGGCGACGCAATGCCATAGCCGGTGACTTGCTCATGGCATTGGTAAAGCCAGAACGATTTGCGCGCTTCCAGCCGTTCTTCTTCGCAGGTGAAAAGAACGACTTTTGCATCCCGCAAAACCCGATACTCCGCCCACGGCCAGTAGAGCCATTTCTTGATGTGCTTGAGCGGATACTGCCGTTTGAACCAGGGATCGAGCATCCCGTGTGGATAAACATAGTAAGGTGTGGAGGTCGCATGCAGGACTCGCCACACCGCAAAACTGGCATATTGCCAAACGCCATTGACAATGACCGCGTCATAGTTCGTCCGATTCTGTTTCAACCAGGGAACAGCCCGCGAATTATAACCGTAACCGAAGCGGGATGGACCGGTCGCATGCAGCGGAACTGGAAAATTATTTACCCACGGGGCATCGGGTGCATCCAGGCTCATCACTTCCATCTCGATGCCTTGCGCGGCCAGGGCCGGGCCGAGTTGCAGGATGCCTTCGACGGGTCCACCACCGCGTGGATTGACGGAATGGATAACCTGTAACACTTTCACTTGGGAATTTCTTTCAATAGACAAAGCCGCATGTTCCAGTATCCGGATCGATTTGCACAGGGAAGAGGCATTACGTTCCGTCCACTTGTTGCAGTGCGTTCCACGCTTGTTCCCACAGCTGTTTCTTAACACAAAGCTGGGCCTTGAGATAAAAAATATAGCGCGGACAATCCTTGAGATTCTCCAACTTTGAAATGGTCAGCAGGGCGTCATCGAGATTATTGTCCTGGACTTGAGCCTGGCAGAGCTTGATCCCTTCAATGACGTCATCGGGGTGAGTATCGAAATGGCTGGTTTGCGCACTCACTGCCTGGTCGGGAGAAACCTGTTGGATGACCGGAGGCGGCAAGTACCGCAGCTCTGTCATGGCAGCCAATTCGAATTCCTTCTGGCTGGCAAAATGTCGGGCCAGATATTTCCACCCGGTGATCTGCAATTGGGAGTGGGTCAGCAAAAGACTGGCCAAGTCGTTCTGATCGCCATGGGCATACCAAGCGGCAAAAAGTTTCCTTTGCTGATCGGAGTTGAGAGTTTGAAGGTTGGGATCACGTGCCAGCAGGTCATCCAATTCGGATCGTTCCTCTTCTGGGTTGGCAAAATTGAGAAAGGCAATCAAGTGATCCGCATCGGTGGCGGCGGCAGCTTCCAAGCCATGATGCACATCGGGGTTATTTTGCGACATTCCCAGAAAAGTCGTATAAACTTGGATTCCCTTGGCGGAACCGGAACGTCGTAAGGCTTCGTTCCAGGCATCAAGGCAGAGGTTGGGCTGATCCGCGCCAAGCCAGACTTCACCTTCGTAGATGCAGATGTCGATCGAATTTGGCTCGAGAAAGCGACCGATTTGAAAGTCCGCCACCGCTTTTTGAGTGCCTCCGTTTCGAAAAGCCTCGGAACTGCCCCGGCGAAAATAATAGGTCCAATTTAACGGCTCAATTTCGAGCGCCGCATTCGCGGCGTCGGATACAGAGGCAAGCTTTCCTGCCGCGGCATTTTCATCAATACGGGTTTGCAGGCGGTCAAGCGTCGCCGTTGTCGGTGGGCCCCACTCCAGGCAGACGGAGGCCAGCCACCACGATCCGATCAACCCTAAAATAACGGCCAATAAACGAAAGAGCGGAGCAATCCAGAACCGGGTGGTCCCTCGTTGTTTGGGCGACAGGGCAACGCTGGCCATTAACAGCCCAACGAGGAACGAGCCCACTCGATGTCCCGAGACATCGACAAAGCCATGGAGGAGAAACATGACCGACGTCACCATCGCGGCGCGGCGAAGCGACTCGCCTTGTTTTGGGGTAAACGGCAGGCATTCCCCGACCCACCATTTCAGCCCGACCAGGATCAGCAACAGGGGAATCCAGCCCATTTCCACTGCTATCCACAGCCAGTCACTCTCCGGGTGAAGCGTCCGGTTTTGATCGGCTGAGGCTTGCCGCATCGAAGTGAACACCGGTTCGAAATTTCCCAGTCCCACGCCAAGAAAAGGCGCTTGCAGAGAAACCTTCAAGGCATCTTCCTGGATCAGGATGCGATAGTCGCTCGTGCTGGTCTCAGGAGTTCCGGAAACTTTCAGAAAACGCTCCAGCGTGGTTCCACCGAAAAGCAGGAACAAACTCAACAACAACAAAATGGCCGTTGCGCCCAAGGCAATGCCCTTGGGCTTTTGTGGACGGAAGAGGGAGACGAGATGCCAGATTCCCACGCCCGCAAAAAACATCAGGATTCCGGCGCGCGAATAACAAATGATCAGTGCGACACCGATAATGGCCAGGCCCGTTACCCAGAAGGCGGCGGAACGATGTTTTTTCTGCAGGGCCTTGAATGCGATCGCATAATTCACGATGCCGCCAAGCGCCAAGACATCCGCCGACTGGTTGCGATTGGGGAACCAGCCGCGATTTTCTTCCTGGTTCCAGCCGGGAACTCGATAACCAGTCAGGTAGGTGGCGATGGCGAGTGCAGCAAGGAAGATCACTCCGGCCACAAGCAGGCGCAAGGCCTGAGATTTTTCCGCATTACTCCATTCCTGGGCCAGAAGGTAGGAAGTCCAGACAAGACCAAAAAAGAGGAGGGCGCACCATTGAAGCGTGAGCCACGGTTGAGGCGTGCGCAAATTACCCAGCGGTACGTTCAAGTTGGCCGTGAGATGGAGGCGCCAGTCGGGAATGGGTCCCCATTCGGCTGGCAGGAAGGCGGCCAAGGCCAGCGCCATGAAAAGGATGAGGATGATCGTGGGAACTGCGCCCAAAGTCCGGCGGGGAGGAAAGACCAGAATCAGAATTGCGGCCAACAAGACGATCACGGCTTGGGCCCATAATTCGGTCGATCCGCCCAAGGCGATACCCAGCAAGGTGATTCCGACGAGGGCGAAGATGGCGAGCGGGGAACGGACGGATGTTGTCGGCTTCAGATAGGCTGACCGAACCTTAGACTCCATGTGCCGGTCACGGTAACACGATCAGAACGAAACCTACACGGAAAGAATATCAGACAGTCCTTGGCGAGTCTGCTCAAGCGAGCAAACTTAAGCCAGACGGAGCGCGCGACTCTTGAAATAATTCCGGCCGACGAGAACACAAAGCGCAAAGCCGATCATGCAGGCAGCGGTTTTGGACGGCTCGGGAACGGGAGCGGCGGTGTAGTTATAGATAACCTCGAGGGTACCGCTGACCGTGGCTGATCCTGTAAAGGTGGCCGTGGCGGCATTTCCCGTTGAATTATCGAAGGCAGATCCCGTCACACCGATGTGGTTTGGCGTTACGGTCACCGTAATATTTGCTGAACCGTTATCGATATAAGGAGTGACAGCTGTGACAGTTGAACTCGGTGCCCCTTGCGTGTTCAGAGTCGACGAATTTGAATAGTTATAAACAGGCGTGGAAGCACCAGGTGCAACAACGAGGTCTTCGTTACCCTGATTATCAATTACAGTTAGATTGAGGTTGGGGTTGGAGGTACCACTGGCAGCAGAGACCTTTATATTGCCCGTCAAATTAACCAAGATGTCTTCAGTGTCACTCGGCAGGTCATTCGTACCTTGAGCTGTACCTGTGAGGGAGACATTAATCAACTCGATCGTCACAGAATTGAGAGTTCCTTGGGAGGGGTCAAAAGTGGCAAAGCTAAAAGGAATGGGGGTTGTGCCAGACACGTCTGTGAAGCTTTGCATCTGCGTGAGCGTCGCCTGTCCGAAAGCATGCGAGCCCGTGAGGACAAGGGCGAGAACCACAAGCTGGCTCAAGCGAGACAGGGCGGAGGCTACATTCATTGCCCGGTATATTTAGGGGATTGCAGTGCTTCGTCAATGAGAAAACAGCTGAATGCTCCATTTTCCCGATTATTTTGAAGGGTGAAGCGATCTAGGAGAATCGCTATTTTGGCGACAGATTCAATAATAGCTTGGATTTATGATTCGTAACAGTAACCTAATTGGAGATATTTCAAACGACAGACTTGTCAGTCACCCTGTATTCGTTCAGGTTATTGAGTCGTATTGAGGTCGGAACGTCCAGAGGGTCTTTACCATTATGAAACGATTCAAAACCAATCTTGCAGCAAGCCTCTCTTTAGGCTGCTTGGCGTTATGCATGGTCCTTCCTGCCTACGGAAAATTGGAAGAGGGGGTCGATACTCTGGTTAATTTTAACGGCAAGAACGGTTCTCAGCCGCAATCGATCCTGGAGGATTCCCACGGGCATTTCTATGGCACGACGCTTACCGGCGGAGCCTACGACAAGGGTACGGTTTTTGAAATCGCGGACGACGGTAAATTGATCACCCTGGTGAGCTTTAACGGACCCAATGGATCGGGGCCGGAAGCGGGCCTCGTTATAGATAAAGACGGAAATATATACGGAACCACCAAGACTGGCGGAACCGGCGACAAGGGAACGATTTTTAAGATTACATCCGATGGAAAATTTTCCACGGTGACCGAGTTCAACGGCAAGAACGGGTCGTTTCCTGATTCCGGATTGCTGATCGGCCCGGACGGCAGCCTTTATGGCGCGACCCTGAGTGGCGGTGCCGACAATCACGGTACGGTTTTCAAGATTTCGCCGAACGGCGTCTTGGTAACGATCATCACGTTCAACAACACGAATGGCTCCGATCCGGGAAGCTTGGTTCGCGGCGACGACGGCAATTTCTATGGTACCGCCGCCAAGGGTGGGGAGGGCATGGGATTGGTTTTTAAACTTACCCCGGACGGCCATCTCACCACGCTGTTGATGTTCGATGGCAAGAATGGCTCCTTTCCCAATTCCGGCCTGGTCAAAACCGAGGATGGGATTTTATACGGAACGACGCACGATGGTGGCCCGAAAGGTTTGGGCACGGCCTACTCGCTGACCACGGACGGAAAATTCAGGAACGTTATCGTGTTTAACGGGACGAACGGCTCCCATCCTGACTCCGGGTTGATCGAGTGGAGCAACGGTTATTTTTACATGATCGGTTTGTGGCAGAACATGCTGGTCAAGTCCGCCAAGGTGCAATGGGCGGGAGATAATTTTTGCGGCACGACCGCGGGTGGCGGCGCAAATGGTTTCGGCACGGTTTTCCGCATGGGAGACGATGGTACCCTGGTGATCCTGGTCGCCTTCACGGGCTCCCAGGGAACGGATCTCGGTACCAATCCGAACAGTCTGGTTCCGGGACAGGATGGCAATCTCTACGGAACGACCAGTCACGGCGGTTATCACGGTTTGGGAACCGTTTTCCGGCTCCAGTTGCAAACATGGCTCCTGCCAGTCAACGGTGTCAGCTTTGGTGGCCAGCCCGGAGAAATCAGGCTGCCGATCGTTTCGCATTAATAAATAAAGGGGGCTTTTTTAGAGCCTGTCATCCTGAGCTTGTCGAAGGATCAGTTCGGTCTGCCTTTTCTCCGACGCACAGAACTGATCCTTCGACAAGCTCAGGATGACGGATCGTTTTGAGAGATTTCGCAGAGATCCCTGAGAGCGATTATTTCAAGCTCGGTGACCAAGTCAGCTTGATTTCCTGCGCTGATGGTGGCGGGCGATCGCTGTGAAAACGATTGGCGTTGTTGGACATTCTGATATGGCCCCAAGCGTATCCGCGCTGCAGATCGATGGGATCGGGACGGATCTGCCCCGCGCTGAGATTGATCCGGTGACGCGTTTGCCACGCATCCAGTTCGGCCTTGGTGATGCCAGCAAATTCATATGCCGTCGCGCCAAAATCGCTGAATGTCCATTCGCGGATTTTCTCGAAAATTTCGGCGTCACGCGTGCCAGGGCGTGCCTCGACAATTGTCTCATAGAGATGAAAAAGATCGGCCGGAGATGAGCCTTCGATTTTTTCAGTTGAGTCCTGCTCGATGACAAGACGGGTGTCTTCGGTGACTTGAGATAATTCAGCTAAAGCACGACGATCCATATTGAGTTAACAAGCTAATTATGTGCCAGACAATAGACTAGACAATTTTTGACTTAGGGTGAGTTAGGCACTTGTCTACTAGCCCCATAAGCGCAGCTTTATTTGGAGATTCCGTCGCAAGAGACGGTGATATATATTGTTTCTCGATGAAGGCATTCGCATTGGTGCTCATAAGCGTGATTTTGGGATTGCGATTGCACGCTGCGGACTTCGTCCCGGATCCGTTCCCGCCCGCTCACTTCACCAGTCTCTATATTGAGAAGGACGACAAGGGTGTGATGACCAGCATCCAATTATCCGGTGACGCGGTTACTTATAGGGTCACAGCGGGCACCCAAGTATTGGAAAATATCACAGCGCATCCCTCGGGGGATGACTGGTTCAATTTCATTCAAGGTCTCAATAACGCGAAAGCCTATAAATGGGCGCCAAATTATTCCTATCCGGGGCAAGGCCCGACATGGATCGTTGATATCGCGCTGGAAAACCGCAAGTTGACGAGCGGTGGCACAAACGATTATCCGAAGGAAGGTGCGGAAGATCAGCCGCAGGCCGACCCGAAAGCAGGTCCCAGCGTTCCATTTCGGATCTTTTGGCAGGCCGCGCTGGCGTTGGTCGGGAAGGCGCCACCTCCGACCGTATCAAAATAAAATCTTGCCTTGAGAGGCGGAATAGGCGACGTTGCGAGGGTACTGCCCGTCGGCGGTACGTTTTCCCTCATGTCAGATTCATCGCCCGTAGCGGGCATTCTCGAAATTCACGATAAAGGTTACGGCTTTTTGCGCAGACCCGAAAGGGGCAGTGCACCTACGCCGCAGGACGTCTTTGTGCCGCCGGATATGATCAAGCGCAATGGCCTGCGCGACGGTGTGCAGCTTTCCGGCGTCAGCGTGGCGAACGGTCGTGGCCCGCAATTAATTGAACTCCAACAGATCAACGAACGGGCCATCGACTTGTACCGCGACCAGCTTCCCTTTGAGGAACTGACTACGATCAATCCCAACCGCTGGATCAAGCTGGAGAACGGCGCGGACAAGCTTTCAACACGGGTGCTCGACCTGATGACGCCTATCGGCCACGGCCAGCGTGGCCTGATCGTGGCATCGCCCCGATCCGGCAAGACCATGCTGATGCAGGCAATCGCCGATGGCGTGCTGATGAATTCGCCGGATACTTTTGTGATGATCGTCCTGATCGACGAACGTCCCGAGGAAGTTACCGATTTTCGCCAGTTTCTCGCCGGTCGCGGTGAGATTTGGTCTTCGTCGAATGACCAGGAAAACGCGAGTCATACGCGGCTGGCCAAGCTGGTGATCGAGCGGGCAAAGCGACTGGTCGAGAGTGGCCGTGACGTTTTCATTTTGCTCGATTCGATCACGCGATTGGGTCGTGCCTTCAACGCCGGCTCCAAGGGCAACACGATGAGCGGCGGTATCAGCTCGCGGGCGCTGGAGATTCCACGAAAGATTTTCGCGGCGGCCCGCCAGACCGAGGAAGCTGGTGCGCTGACCATCGTGGCCACGGCGCTGATCGATACCGGCTCGCGCATGGACGAAGTGATTTTCCAGGAATTCAAGGGCACGGGCAACATGGAGATCGTGCTCGATCGTCGTCTGGCCGAGGCACGCGTCTATCCCTCGATTGATATCGAGAAATCGGGGACGCGGCGCGAGGAACTTCTCCTGCCAAAAGCTATTTTGGAAAAGGTGACAATCATCCGGCGTGGCCTTCACGGTCTCCCGGTGCAGGCGCAGATGGAGCGGTTGCTGATGATCTTGAAAAAATTCCCCGACAACAAAACCGCCCTCGAACAACTCCCCGCCCGCCCGGTCACCTAATCTCATGTCCTTTCAAAATCTTGGTCTGTCGGAAGAGGTCGTCCACGGCGTACAATCGATGGGCTACATGGATCCCACGCCGATCCAATTGCAGGCGTTCCCTATCGTTCTTGGCGGCAAGGACCTGATTGGTGCGTCGCAAACCGGCACGGGTAAAACGGCGGCGTTCATGTTGCCGATCCTTTCGATCTTGAAGGAAAATGATCCGCGCACGCCTCGCGTGCTGGTACTGGAGCCGACCCGCGAACTGGCCGCGCAAGTCGACGTGGCTTCGCGCGATTATTCCCGCTTCAGCAACCTGCGCACGACCGTGGTCTTTGGCGGGGTTGGTTACGGAGGCCAGGAAGAACAACTCAAGCGCGGTACGGATGTTCTCGTCGCCACCCCGGGCCGCTTGCTCGATTTTATCGAGAAGGGCACCATTTCGCTGAGCGGGATCAAGCACCTCGTTCTCGATGAAGCGGACCGGATGCTCGACATGGGTTTCATGCCCGATGTCCGCCGGATTATTGATCTTTGTCCCAAGGATCGGCAGACGCTTCTCTTTTCTGCCACCATGCCGCCCGAAATCGCAAAACTGACCGAGTGGGCTCTCCGCTCTCCCGAGAAGATTGAAATCGGTGGACGCCGTTCACCCGCCGAGACAATCACGCATGCGCTTTATCCCGTGGCTACTTCGCAGAAATTCGATCTGCTGCTCGAGATCCTGGAAAGAACGCACTATCACTCGGTGCTGATCTTTACGCGCACGAAGGTGAACGCCGACCGCATCTCCGCGCGGCTGGAATCGGCGGGCCATCCTGTCGCCGTCATGCATTCGGACCGCTCGCAGGGCGAACGGACGGCAGCACTGGATGGATTTCGCAGCGGCAAATACGAAGTCATGGTCGCGACCGATATTGCCTCGCGCGGCATCGATATCTCAACGATCAGCCATGTGATCAATTACGACGTTCCCCAGCATCCCGATGATTATGTGCACCGCATTGGTCGCACAGGGCGGGCCAACGCGGAAGGCGACGCTTTTACATTGATGACCGCTGAGGAAGGGCCCGACGTTTCCGCGATTGAGCGATTCATCGGCCAGGAAATCCCGCGCAAGAAGCTGGATAATTTCAAGTACGTCTACTCGCTTGCGCTGGACGACAAGGCGAAGCATATGGTCGGCAAGGCGGGCAATATTCGCGGTGGCCGGGCCGGCAAGGGTTATAGCTTCGGCGTGCGGCGGCGGTAAGTGGGCCGCCGAAGGTTAACGGTCTCTCTCTATCGGCCGAATATTGTGATTGCCTTTGGCCCTGCAAATCAGGCCCACTAAAGACTGGAAATTCGTCTCCCACTTTACGTGGTCACGGTTTTCCTGTTTTAAGAAAATCGACCATGGCTTCTTTGCAATCAGAGCTCCCTCAGCAGGATCCGCTCGTCGATGTCCACAATCCCAACCACTACAAGGTCGGGACGCTGAGCTATACGAAGTTAGGCCTGGTCTCGCTCTTTGCCTTTCTGCTTTGGGGTGATTTCTGTTGGCAACTCATGGAGACGGTAATGCCGAGCGTCCTGCCGCTCAAATTTGCGGACATCCACGCCGACAATTGGGAGGTGGGTTTGATCATGGCGACGATCCCGAGTCTGATGACCACGGTTATCAACCCGATCGTCAGTTTCAAGAGTGATCGCTACCGCAGCAAATGGGGCCGGCGCATTCCCTTTCTGGCGGCGGTGACGCCCTTCCTGGTGGTGTTCCTGGTTTTACTCGGTTTTGAGGAACCAATCACCCAATGGGTGCATCAGACCGTCTTGGGAGGAAAATATTCTGACGCGATGGTCGGAATCTGGGTCATCGGTATTCTGATGGTTGGCTTTCAATTTTTCAATTTATTCACCCAGGCGGTCTTTTATTACTTGTTCAACGATGTGGTGCCGCATGCCTTTCTTGCGCGGTTCGTTGCCCTCTTTCGCATCGCCGGCGGAGCCTCCGGCATGTTCTACAATTACTTCATTTACAAGTACGCCGAAGCACATATGGGGCTTGTTTTTCTGGGCGCGGGCCTCCTTTTTGCCGTCGGTTACGGCATGATGTGCTGGAAGGTCAAGGAGGGCGAATATCCGCTGCCGCCGCCCTACGTCAACAATGAGCATGGATTCGTGGGATCGATCAAAACATACGCCACCGAATGTTTCAGTCATCGCTTTTATTGGTACATCTTTTTGGCCAGTTCCTGCCAGGCACTGACGTGGATTAGCGGGTCCTTTGTATTGTTGCTCAATACGCATTACATGGGTTTTACCCTCGAGTTTCTCGGCAAGCTCGGTTTTTGGACCGGCCTTGGCGGTATGATCCTGAACTATCCCGGCGGTATGATCGCAGATCGCTTTCACCCGTTACGCGTGATCCTCTTTACTGTCGGGATTTCCCTGCTCATGGCGCCCATCGGCCAATGTTTTGTCTTTTTCTGGCGACCACATATGACCCTTCACCAAGCTCACTACTTTCAGTTCGCCCTCAGCATGATCACGCTCCCACTCCTCATTGTCGGCGGCGCGTGCGAACTACCGATGCTGATGAAACTGCTTCCCCAGGAACGATACGGCCAGTTCTGCTCAGCCAATGCCATGATTCGCGGCTTGGCCAGCGCGGCAGGCGGAGTCGGTTGCGGCCTTTTTCTGGATCACATGAAGATTTTCACTGCGAACCCGGACTTATGCTACCGGTGGGTCGGCATTTGGAATGTGGTTGCCATCTGCGGCTATTTTTTCTTTTTGAACCTAGTCTATCGCGAGTGGAAAAAAATGGGCGGCCTCGCAAGCTATGTACCGCCAAAAGCCGAACCGTCCCGACATCTCCTTGCCGTCCTCAATCGGATTTTCGGCAAATGATCCTGGTGTCTGAAGCAGTTAGCGCTTTCCCAGTTTTCGTTTGATGAAATCCGCCAGTTCCATCGATTCAGGCAGGCGGAAAAGCACAGTCAGGCCGAAGTAAACTAAGCCTGCGGCGGCGATGTTGAAGAAGAGAATCGCAGCGCCGAGCAGGGAGTGGGTCGTGCGTGTGGCGAGGAGGTAGTGATCGCCGAGGAACACGACGAGCCCGCAAATAAAGGTTGCGAGGGTCACTCGGGCGAAAAAGGAAATCCAGTCGCCGGGCGCGCCAACATGGATCTTCTTTTGGATGGCGTAGAGCAGTTGCAGGAAATTGAGGATGGCGACGAAGCCGGTGGTGAGCGCCAGTCCGACATGGCCCAAATGGAGGTAGTAGAAAAGCACGAAGCAGAGAACGAGATTCAGCGCGATGCCGATCAGGCTGACTCGTGCGGGCATGAAGAGGACGACGTTTATGATGAAATGCCAGAAGGAGCGCCAGAAGCTCGAGTTGGGCTCCGCTTCGTACCGCGGCGGATGCATCGCGTAAAAGCACGGGACAAGAATCTTGATGCCGGAATAACCGGCGAGTCCTATGGTGTAGGCCTGAAGTGCCAGTGCGGTTTCGTATGTGCTGTTGGCGGTGAATGAACCGTGTTCGTAGATGAGTTGGATGACCGGTTGCGCGACGATGGCGAGGCCGATTGAGGCGGGAAGCGTGAGATAAAATCCAAATCGGAGGGCATCCTCGACGGTTTTGCCGAAGGCCTTGAGATCGTCGAGCGCATGTTGGCGCGCCACGGCTGGAAGCGTGACCGTTGCGATGGCGACGCCAAAAATTCCGATCGGCAGTTGTACGAGACGAAACGCATAGTAAAGCCAGGACATCGCGCCGGGAATGTGAGAAGCAAACTGACCGTTTACCATGACGTTGACTTGCACTCCGGATCCGGCAATCGCACTGGGAACCATGAGCAACAGAACTGTCTGCAAGGCGGGGTTCCGGAAATCGAGATTCCATCGATAACGAAAGCCAAGCTTCCAGAGCGAGGGCAACTGCATCCCGAGTTGTGCCAGGCCACCGAGAAGTACGCCGAAACACCAGCCAAAAATGGCCCGCTCCCCAAAGTGAGGATGAAGCCAGTCCTTTTGCGGCTCAAAAAGGCAGGCAAAAATAACACCACTAATGACAGAGACGATGTTGAAGACCGTGCTGGCGCTGGCCGGAATGCCAAAAATGTGCCGCGAATTCAGCATCCCCATTACAGCGGCCGCCAGGGAGACAAAAAGAATGAAGGGGAAAAGCACCTGTGTCATCCGAACGGTCAGATCAAATTTCCCCGGGATATCCTGAAAGCCGCCGCCAATCATATAAACGACCCCGGGAGCGCAAAGAACGCCTATCACGCAAATCACACCGAGAATGAGAGTCAGCGTCGAAAGGACCAGCCGGGCCAGATGCCAAGCGGAGTCAGGCCCTTCCTTCTCCCAGGTTTTGGTGAACGTCGTGGTGAAGGCGGTCGAAAGCGCGCCTTCGGCGAAAAGATCGCGAAGAAGATTCGGGATGCGGAATGCGGCGATGAAGGCATCGGCAAACATCGACGCGCCGAACATGAAGGCGAAGATTTGCTCGCGCACGACGCCCATCAAGCGCGAGCCCATGACGGCGAGGCCGACGATGGCGGCGGAACGTTTGCTACTTTTGGGACGATTCATGATGCGCGTGCCTGCAATTGTCGCAGCAGGTAGTATTTGAGCCAGACTTCCCGCGCGTTGCCCATCGCAATGTCCCAGCCGATCTCGCCGTCGAGGAATCCGCACTTGAGAAAGTAGCCCTTGCCAAATCGGGCGGCGGCATGAAGGAGCGGGCTCCACGGCATGGCGCGTTTCCCTTGTTCCTGCGCCGATTGAGCCCAAAGGCCTGCATACTTGACGCAACGATCAGTGCGATCGACTGCATTGTCGTAGGTGAAGTGACGCAGGTCACCGGGCAAAAGGGGATGGTTGCCGGGAAGCTCGAGCCGTTCGTGGACGTGACCGCCACTGAATCGCGCTTGATCGCGTCGGAACAGACGCACCAACTGGTCGGGGTACCAGTCGCCATGACGAATCCAGCGGCTTCGATAAAAGACCACTCGCGAAACTTCGTAGCCATTGGGTGCGTTGAGGGAGTCGCCTGGCGAATCGGACTTAAGCTTGGCAATGGAGTTGATGAGATCGGGCGAAAGTTCCTCATCGGCGTCGATGCTCAGCACCCACGGATGTACGGCCTGACTAAGCGCAAAATTTTTCTGGCCGACATAGCCAAGCCAATTTTGATGCACGACGCGTGCGCCGAATTGTCGGGCGATATCCGGCGTGGCGTCTTTACTGCCGGAATCGACCACGAGAATTTCGTCCGCCAGTGATGCGACACTCGTGAGACAGCGGGACAAATCGCGTTCCTCGTTAAGTGTGATGACGCAGGCGGTAATTTTCATTTTAACAAAACTTCCGCTGCCGCGATGACCATTTCCGGCGTGATCTTTTTCATGCAGGCGAAGTCGATGGGGCACTCGCGCAGGAAGCAAGGGCTGCAAGGAACGTGATGGCGCAGGACTTGTGTGCGCGTTCCGAGCGGGCCGGTCAGGAGTGGTTCAGTGGAGCCGAAGATGGTTACGGTTGGTGTGCCTAATGCGGAGGCGACGTGCATCGCACCGCTGTCATTGCAGACCACGAGTCGGGCGGAGGCAAGTGCCTCCATGAATTCGGCGAGGGATGTTTTTCCGGTACGATTCTCTGCCTCAGGTAACTGCTTGGCGATTTCCTCGGCGATGGCGGCGTCACCTGCAGCGCCCAGCAGAACGATCTTGGCGCGATGTTTTTCGGCAAAGTGTTTTGCGACGGCGAGAAAGCTTTCTGCTGGCCAGCGTTTGGCCGGGCCGTATTCGGCGCCGGGGCAGAGAGCCACCGTCATTTGAGCGTCCGTGGAATTTGCGGAAGAATTCTTACGCAGAGCAGGTAACGATGCATCGTCCGGGCCGCCCAAGGCCGTTACCACATCGAGATAATAAAAGCGTTGATGCAATCGGATTGGATTGCGCGGCGGCACGGGCACGGCCTTGGTCAAAAGCAAGCGACGTCCACTGCGGGCGTAACCGACGCGTTGCGGGATACCTGCCAGCCAGGCTTCGGCAGCGGCGCGAAGAGAATTGGGCAGCAGGACGGCGGAACCAAACTTCCCATCTCGGAGTTGGTTTGCCGAGGCAGTCAGTTTCTTGGGATGTTCCAGGGCAAGGACCTTGTCGACGAACGGGCAGGCCCGCCATAACGCTGCCAGCTTCTCCGGTGCGGCGACGGTGAGCGGGTCGTTCACGAGCATCGTCTTCAAGTTGCGCACAGCGGGCAGGGCCATGACGGCGTCGCCCAGCCAGTTGGGGCTGCGCACGACGAGCGGTCCATTGAGGCGAAATGCGGATTCGGTCACAGTCTGCTTTTAGCGTGCTTCTTCGCGTCACGCACGGATGGAATTTGAGGCTTAGGACGACGCGCCATACATGATCTTAAATAGGCCGAGAGACAGTAGGTCGATCAGGAAGTGGGCGAGGATCAACGGCCAAAGCTTGCGTTGATAGCGATACCATAAACCGAAGATAAGACTCCATAAAGCGATCGGCAAAAGATGTTCTGTGCCCTGGTAAGTGTGCACGACCAGTCGAAGAAACGCTGTAAGCAAAACCGCCTTTTGCGCCCCGTATTTCGCCGCCAACTGGTTGAAAACATATCCCATGTAAACCAATTCTTCATAGAATGCATTGAGAAGAGTGGCACCTATGATGGTCGCCCAATGTAAATGGATACTGCCGGGGGCAACGTCAAAATGAGCTGGCACAAAGAGATCGATCCACCGTCCAAAGGTGGTTGCATGAAAAATCGAGGCCAACGAGAGAGTGGAGCGATTGACGAGATAAACCCCGAAGCTCGTCACGAAAAAAAGACCTATTGCGCTCAGGCTCGTCCACCATCCGATCCGGATTCGAAAATCGGATGATTTCCACCCGCTGCGATGCAAGAAAAGCAGGAAAGGAGCTAGAAATGCACATTCAAGGGCACCGTTTTTTACGAGGAAATAATCATTGAACCTCTGATAAAATTCTCCCGATGCGTGGCGTGTGCTGTAAAAGGCGCCAAAAATAATTCCCACGCCCAGCATCACGGCCACGACTTCGATGATTCTCCGCCACGGCACGATTAATTCCGGGCGCACCCATGGGTCATTTCCGGTTGGTGGATTGGAAGGATAATCGGGCACGGTTTTGTTTAGCGAATCGTTACGCCATGCGCACGAACGGTTTTTGTCATTCCTCGACACCGACCGGGTGGGAGACTTAAAACTGACAAATGAAAACCCGCTGCGCATGGTGCACCTCTGATCCCCTGTATGTGAAGTATCACGACGAGGAGTGGGGCGTGCCGCTGCATGATGACCGCAAGCTCTTTGAATTGATCATTCTCGAGGGCGCACAAGCGGGACTGAGTTGGTTTACGATTTTGAAACGTCGCGAGGGTTATCGTGAGGCCTTTGACCATTTCGACGCCAAGAAAATCGCGCGTTATGATAAAAAGAAACGGGACACGTTGATGAAAAATACAGGCATCATTCGCAACCGGTTGAAAATCGAGTCGACGGTCACCAATGCGCAGGCCTTTCTACAAGTGCAAAAGGAGGAGGGGAGTTTTGATCGCTACATCTGGTCTTTTGTCGGTGGGAAATCCAAGCGCAATAAGTGGAAGGATGGAGAAAGACTTCCGGCGCAAACCGCCGAAGCCGAGGCGATGAGCAAGGACTTGAAGAAACGCGGCTTCCGATTTGTCGGCCCCACAATTTGTTACGCCTTCATGCAAGCGGCGGGGCTGGTCAATGATCACGTGGAGGAATGCTTCCGGGCGAAGACGGTTAGTCGATCTTCGTGACACACAACGGATGCGTGCGCACGACCCATTCGGCGATGGGTTTTCCGGCGACGATGTGTTCCTGAAGAATCTGTTCGCACCGCTTGGGCGTGACAGAGCCGTACCAAACCCCTTCAGGATAAATGAGGAGCCACGGGCCGCCGACGCAGACACGGAAGCAGCCTGCCTTGGTCCGCATGACGGGGAGATTCAGTTCGGCGCAACGGCGCTTGAGATAATCCCACGTGGCTTGGCCTTCTGCCATCGGCGCGCAATCGGGGCCAAGGCAGAGAAAGAGATGCCGTTCGGCTTGCGCGACGTGAGCGGCGGCAAAGCCTTCGTCGATGGATTTGTATTTAGCGGGCATGCGGTGCCCGTTCAGGCTTGGGTCATCGCGAATAAATAGATATTCGTCCCCATCTGCAAGGAAGCGATATTCTGTTCCTTTGTGAACCAGTTGGGACCATTCGTCCAGCCGCAATGGAGATCGGTGGGACTGAGCACGCTCATGACCCGGCCCTCATGTATGAGCGCCCACAGGCCGTGTTCTTGCAAGGCTTCCGGAGTGCCCCTAAGACCGAGGCCCTGAATGAGAGGTAGTCCGTTCAAGTGGTAAAAGCAGTGAAAAATGGGATGATCATTCGAAAGCTTTTCGAATTTTGCATCGGGCATGAGAGCCGGAAGTTCCTTTTTCATGGTATCGAAAAAGAAGGAGTTTATCCGGGTGTTGCCGTGATGGCCGTAGCCATTCACGCAATCCTCGGCGAAAAGAAAGCCGCCCCGAAGCATATACTCGCGTAGATTTTGACGATCAGCGTCAGTAAGCACAGGTTCAATCTCGGCATGCATGAAAAGAAATGGGAAAGGCGTCATCGTTTTGAGATCGTTGATTTCGGCCACGTTCCATTTCTTTTCCAGGTTGAGCGAAGTTTGGTCCCGGATCGAATCGATCAGGTTGAGATCTCCATTCGGATGAACGTGCCAGTCTTCCTGGTCGCCATTCTCGCCGGTGAATTTGAGTCGACCCCACGGAACCACCGGGCCCTTGGAAATTTCTTCGGCGGGAAGCACGGAATTCAGGCCGAGAAATGACGCACCTCCCGCAGCGACCAGCTTGAGGAATTGATCCCGGGTGATCTGCGACATGGAGCGATTCTACTCCTGAAAGAACTTGGTGCCAAGTGTGGAGCATGGAACGTCTTTGAAGACAATTGATGAACCTTTCTCAAAACAATCCGTCATCCTGAGCTTGTCGCACACACGTGTGGCAAGATCAGTTCTGTACGCTGGAGAAAAGGCAGCCTGAACTGATCCTTCGACGGGCTCAGGATGACAGACTTCAAAAGAAGAATTTCGCAGGAAACGGTCAAAGCAACTTGGCCTGCCGACGCCAGAGCAGTTCGGTGACGTAAAGGCCGAGACCGATCAGCAGGACCAGCCAGTTGTTCCAGAGCGGCCGGGAATGCTTGCTCACCAGGGCGGCCTGGTCGTGTGTGCGGGATGAGGACCAATCGTCCGGCGCGCCTTCGTTCAACAAACTGCCGCCGGTCGATTCGGCCAACTTGCGCAATCCTTCGATGTCGGACGGCAAACCGGAAAGCTCCGCCGTATGGGAGGCATTGGAAACGCGAACGAGGGTTTCCATGAGCGCGCCGCTTTGATCCTGAGCGCGAACTCGCCAGGTTCCCGGCTGATTGGAGTTCAACTGGAATAGCCAAGAGTCGGGTTGAGGTCCCGGTTGTCCGGTCAGTACCTGGGACTGTCCGCCGGGCGAGATCGCAGTCAGCGCGGGGGCATCTTTTCCATGAACGCCCTCGAGGCGAAAAGCGCAGGTTTGTCCGAGGGATGCGTAAAAGGGTTGAATGGCAAAGCGCAGGCCTGCCGTCCCGGATTTGTGCGAGAGCGCGAGAAAAAGTTGCTGCCAGAAGACCTCGGGATCATGCGATGTGCTAGGCAGGGAGAGCCTCCAGCGCCAAAGCGCATCGGTGAGGAGCGCCGTGACTTGTCCTTGGCCAAAGCGCTGGGTCACGAGCAGGGCGCGGGGATCGTTCGCATCGGTTTTATCCTGCGGGTGAATGGCCAAAACCTGACCGCCGGCCTTGACGCCATGGACGTGGGCATAGCTGGAAAATTGCGGCGTATTCTGGATCGTGCCATTCGCGCCGGGACTAAAGAGATTGGCGATACCCGAGCGCTTGGAGTCGGAAGGCAGGGCGAAGTTGTGGAAAGGGCTGATGCCGGACTGGGCTTCGGAATCCGAGGCGAAATCCTCTTCCCGGCTGGCGTTGACGCCGCCGATGCTGCGCATCATGTCCTGGAATTGTTGGACACTGTCGTCATGGCTCTCTTTTTTGGGTGGCGCCTCGAAGATCACCGGGAGAACGCTTTCCAGCGCGGTGCCGGAGAAGGTTCGCGCCATCGCGGTGTCCGAGACGAGAAACAGCAGGCCGCCGCCACCCTGAACGTAATCGAGAAGGGCCGTTTGCTGCGCGGTCGACAACTCGTTGCCGAAAACATTTGAGAGCACCACGATCTGGTAGGGCTGGAGTGCGTCGGCGGCACCGGGCATTTCACTCAAAGCCGGTTGAGCGGAAGAAGAAACCATCTGCGTTAAATTCAGGCTCGGATTGAAAAGACCTGTGAGAACGAAACTGGGATCGCCCTGCAGTGCGTTGTCGATGAATCGAAAACTCCAATCGAGCGTGCCCTGATAGAACAGCACGTGGATCTGGTCCGACGCCACCACCGGAATCGCGGCGACGGTTGTTTCCTGCTCTGCGCCATCGCCGAGGCGACACTCGAGATGCAGCAGACCGGGCTCGCCGGAATCGATCGGCACTAGCCAGGGGATGAGATTATTTCCGGCGTGAAGATGGAGGCTGGTTTGCGCGATCTGTTGATTTTCCATCCAGAGCGAGATAGGCACATCGCGCTCATGCGTCGTGTGGGCCTCGATCAGAACCGTTGTTGTGAAGCGGGACTTTCGCAGGGCCCGGCCGGGAACTTGCATCTCACGCACGAGCAGGGTTTCGCGCGCGGCCTGTTGATTTTGGCCCACGGCAAAATAGAGGGGACTGTGATTTTGCAGCGCGCGGGCACTCAGTTCTTCCGGCGTGCTTTCGGTGGTGTCGAGGCCATCGGTCAGGCAGACAATTCCGCCATAGCCACCGGACGGAGAGTCCTTAAGCGCCTGGTTGAGGGAATCGTACAGGTGAGTATCCGTGCCAGGATCGGGACTAGTCATCGCGTTTTCCAAATCGGATGCGGTTACAAGCGATGTGCTGAAATGGAAATAACGAAGACTGGGGAAGGAACGAATGGCATCGGTCTCCACTTTTTTCCAAACACGCAGGGCGTGGGACAAACGGGTGGTCCCCACCGAATCGGCAACGTTCATGCTCGCCGAGCGATCCACGATAACGGCGAGAGGCCGCGCGTCCTGATCGGCATCATAGACACGTTCCACGTGTGCGGGGCCGGCCAGGCAAAGGAGGAGACAGAGGAGAAATCCGCAACGCAGGGTCGCGAAGATCGCGCGTTGACGCCAAGTCAGAGCACGCAGCGTCTGGCGGTAGAATTGAAATGCCAAGGCGACTCCACCAGTTGCCAAAAGCAGGAGGGCCATCCAGCACAGCCATGACGGCAAACCGGACCAACCACCAAACTGCCATTCAAGGGTGCGTTCGGAATTCACGGCTTCTTGGCGTCTTCGTCGGCGTTGTCGGGATGGTAGTCCCGCGACATGTTTTCAAAATAATCAGAAACCGCCGGGCGATATAAAGGCGGGGCTTCATCAAGATCGGGTTGCTTGAGAAGATCCTGACGTTGCGTCTGTGCGATCAGGGCGGTCAAGTCCTGGATGAGTTTGTCCAGCGGCGGAGCGATCACCTGATAAGCGTTGACCATATTGATGGGCTGGACTTTCTGGAACATCACATCATGGCCCGAGAGGTCGTCCAGTTTTTGCTGAAGTTCCTGGGTGTCCGCGTGAGGCACAACGGCGGCAGCTTGCTGCATTTCGTTCTGCACGTCGGCCATCGTTTCGTGGTAGGCCTTGCTTTCAGAATCGGACATTCCATTGGCTCCCTCATTCCCGATGCCACCCGGCGTGGTGCCGCCGGGAGCCGTGCCACCTGAAGCGGTGCCGCCCGGCTGAGAGTCTTGCCCTTCCGCTTGTCCCGGCGCCTGGCCTTGATCTTTACCAGGTTGCTGACTCACACCTTGTCCCTGATCTTTTTCAGCTTGTGGGTCCTGCCCTTGGCCGTGTTGATCCGCAGAAGGCGGATGCGCTCCGGGAATTTCCGCGCCAGTCGCGCCGGCTTTTTCCGCAAGATGCGCGAGATTGGCCCGACTCGCTTTCAGCGAACTAATTAACCGGGCGATTTGCTGGGCAGAAGGTTTATCGCCCGTCATTCCCTGCGCGGCATTCCCCGCCAACGTTTCCAGTTTTTGCGCAATAAGTCCGGCCTGATTCACATCGAGACCTTTCTGCGCCATGTAGGCGATATCCTTCGGGATATGCTGGTTGTTGATTTGATCGGCCAAGCCAGCCAAACGCTCCGCGCCCTTGGCGGAACCGGTTTCCTGTTGCTGATCTGCGGCTGCCTCAGCTTGCTTTTGAATGTCCTGCACCTTTGCGGCCACATCCGAAAGACCCTGTGGTTGCGAGTCAGGCGTGCCATTTTTCGCGAGATCCTTCAATTGCTGGGCCGCCTCGTTGAGTTTTTGTTGAGCTTGTTCCATGGCAAGTTGCGTCGCTTTTTCACCGGCATTATTCATTTCCGTGACGGCTCGCTGAAGATCCTGCGCGGCAGCCGCAGCCGGTTCACGTGCCCCGGCATCATTTCCCTGATCAAGTTGATGAACCGATTCCGCGGCGTGTTTTTGCGCATCCTGCAACGCCTGGTTCACTGTGGGCGGAAGGACATCATTGGTTCCGAGCAAAGTCTCGACGCCTTGAAGGACGCGGGCCTGGCGCTCCGCAAGCGTGCCCTTATCGGCATCGGGCGCGAAAGGATCGACCGATTGTGGCGTAGGCAACGGAACTGGTTTGGTCGAATCGCCAGGGCTGGCTCCGGGTGCGGGCTGGGGATTGCTCTGGCCACCGGGCGAATCAGCGCCCGACGCGGGATTGCCGGATGGAGCAGGGCTGGGAGAACCCGGTGAATCATTACCCTTGGGAGAATTATTCTTGTCGCCGGAATTGTCGGCTGGCGGAGATTGCCCGGAATCAGGCGCCTTGTTGTCATTGACGTCCTTCGCCAACCTGGCCTGATTCTTGGCCAGAAGTTCGAGCTGTCCGGCCGCAGTTTCAAAACGTTTCTTTAATTCGTGCTGCTGTTTGTCCTTGAAAGGATCCTCAGGACCTTTCGGTGGTGGTGGGCCTCCTTTCGCATCGACGATCACTTTGTGGAAAAATCTTTCAACTTCGACGATCAGGTTCAACGCCTTTTCCTGGGAAGGAATCGCCACGACATTTTGGGTGGCTAGAATTTTCTTCGAGGCGTCGTCCATCGGCGGTTCGGCCTGGCGCAGAAGATCGATCATATCGGCGGAATATCCGGCTATGATAAAAGCCTGAACGACCTCTTCGGTCTTGGCGGAGAGGACTCCCTGATTTTTGCCGACGCGATCATTTTCCTTCACGCGCACAGGATCGGTCACGGCAAGATCGGCATGGGCGAGAATGAAATTTTCCTTGATCGACTTGAGCTCCGCGAGTTTCAACTCAAGCAGCAGGTTAAGATTCTTGTTGGCCTCTGCACTTGCTCCGCGTTCCTGGCCGACATCATCACGAAATGGGCGCACCTGAATAAACTGGATGGCCGACGTGGTGTCGGGAACTTTCTGGTCGGTGATCCTCTGGCCGCGTAGGTAG
>Ga0207004_1010_pt1 | contig 77550 bp, 68 predicted proteins | sample Alteio_BWMinCont_86_FD_153468 | JGI IMG/M metagenome (GOLD analysis project Ga0207004, IMG submission 153468) | Enriched cells from forest soil in Barre Woods Harvard Forest LTER site, Petersham, Massachusetts, United States -... | ecosystem: Environmental > Terrestrial > Soil > Temperate forest >...
TTCAAAGAAGTGGTGGCACGCATCGTGGGCCAAGGCGCCTATTCACATTTCAAATTTGAATCAGGTGGGCACCGTGTGCAACGTGTGCCTGAAACCGAAGCGCAGGGCAGAATTCACACAAGTGCTTGCACTGTCGCTGTGTTACCAGAAGTAGAAGAAATTGACGAGATTCTGATTAAGCCCAGCGATTTGAAAATCGACACCTACCGTGCCTCAGGCGCGGGTGGTCAGCACGTGAATAAAACCGATTCTGCCATTCGTATCACACACATTCCCACAGGCACGGTGGTCGAATGCCAAGACGAACGTTCGCAACACAAAAACCGCGCAAGGGCCATGTCTTTATTGCAAAGCAGACTTTTGAACGCTGAACGCGAAAAGCAAACCCAAGCCACGGCAGCCACGCGGCGGGTGTTGGTGGGCTCAGGGGATCGCAGTGCCCGCATTCGCACCTATAATTACCCACAAGGCCGTGTGACTGATCACCGTATTAATTTAACGCTGTATCAACTTGATGCCATCATGATGGGCAACATGGATGAATTGATAAACAGTTTAAGAAGAGAACATCAAGCTGACTTGTTAGCGGAAATGGTATCAGCGGAAGGATAAACAGTGAGGATTTGAATTGCGTATTAAAACAGCATTCGATTTGGCAGTGGAGCATTTGTCTCATATTGAAAACCCCAGCTTAGAGGCGGGGTATTTATTGGCTGCCATGTTGAAACAAGATCGTTCCTACATTTATTCGCATTTCGAAGAGCTGCTTGACGATACCCTCACTGAAACTTTCAAATCTTGGATTCAAAAACGCGCGGAAGGCATGCCACTTGCGTATTTGGTCGGCGAAAAAACCTTTTGGGAATACGATTTTCGTGTGACGCAAGACACACTCATCCCAAGGCCTGAAACCGAATTGCTGGTTGAAGCGGCCCTTAAATTTTTGCCCAAAGATGTTGCCATTTCAGTGGCCGATTTGGGAACAGGCAGCGGGGCTGTGGCGGTCGTGTTAAAAAAGATGCGCCCCAATTGGGAAGTGTATGGGGTGGACAGCTCCAACGCAGCCCTGAAAATAGCCGAAGAAAATGCCTCAAAATTGGGAGTAAAAGTGAATTTTGCCGCGGGGCATTGGTCTTCAGAATTCCCGGCGGCAAGCATGGATGCCTTGGTGAGCAACCCCCCCTATTTAAGAGAGAACGATCCGCATCTTAAAGGCGAAATCGCATTTGAACCCAGATCGGCTTTGGTTGCGGGCAAAGATGGATTAGATGCCTACCGCGAGATTTTAGAAGATTCAAAACGGGTCTTGAAACCAGAAGGCTTTTTGTTTTTTGAACACGGTTACAACCAAGCGCAAGCCTTGATTGCACTTTTGCAAAGCAACAACTTCTTCGTGGTCAAAAGCATTGTGGATTACCAACGCCACCCCAGAATCATTGTGGCTCAGATGATATGACAGACGAAGTCTTGGCACGTTACAGTCGGCAGCTTGTTTTGCCAGAAGTGGATTTTGCAGGCCAAGAACGTTTGCAAGCAGCCCGAGTCGGCATTATAGGCATTGGTGGTCTGGGCAATCCTGCCGCTTTATATTTGGCAGGCGCGGGTGTCGGGTTTTTACGCTTGTTTGATCATGATGTGATTGATGTCTCCAATTTACACCGCCAAATTGGTTTTCGTACGAAAGACGTGAATGCCTCGAAAGCCAAAATCATGGCGCGTGAGTGTCTTGATTTGAATCCTGAAATCCAAATTGATTGTGTCGCTGACACCCTTGATGAAAAAACTTTGCTGCCGTATTTACAAGATGTCGATGTGATTTTAGATGCCACAGACAATTTCCGCAGCCGCTTTGCCTTGAACCGCCTGGCCATACAATTGCAGAAACCTTTGGTGATGGGCTCTGCCATCCAATGGTCGGGTCAATGGGCGGTGTACCAAGCGTTTTCAGAAAAGGCCCCTTGTTATGCTTGTGTTTTCCCTGAAAGCGCACAAGAAGCGCGGGTAAGCTGCAGTGAGGTGGGCGTGATTGGCCCTGTTGCTGGGGTGGTGGGCAGCATGATGGCCCTTAACACTTTGCAACTGTTATTGGGCAAAGCAATTCCACCTGCGTTACAGCATTTTGATGGCATCGCACAGCAGTTTAAAAAAATGCGTTTGGTAAAAGATCCAGAATGTTTGTGCTGCCAGCCTCAAAACACACTGAGCTGATAATTCGCAAAGGTGCTTGTGCCACGGTTATATTGTACCAACCAAACTTGACCATACCCTTGCCCAGGCAAATACACAAAGGTGCAAGTGTTGGTGGCTGGGTTGGCATCATCCATTCCTACCCATAAAAACCCTGGGTAGTTGTTCGGGTCGGGAATAAGCGCCCTCAAGGCGGGCGTGAGCGAACCTGTGAAGCCTGAAGGCACAGGTGGGAAATTTTCGCTGGCAAGGCCTGCAATGGCAGGCGGTTGTCTCAAAAGGCCTGTGAAAATACTTTGGCAATAATTGTTGCGCGTGCTTTGGGATTGCGCAGCATATGTCAAACTGTCGCAAACACTGGTGGGGGTGGTTGGCGCGAAGGTGGCCAAGAGGGCGGTGCTGGTCCCAAAAAAACAATACAAGTTTTGGCCATCACTGAAACCATTTGCGGTATTGGCCTTGATGCGTTTTGCAGAGTAAACCGTATTCCAACCCAATTCTAAGGCTGAAACCATGGCGGTGAATTGGTTTTGGTGCGTGGCCTGGTCCAGTTTTACCTTGCGGCCCAACATGCTGCCCGCCATACAGCCCAAAATAATGATCATGCTGGCCGCTTCGATTAAGGTAAAACCTTTTCTTTTTTGCATGTGCGCTTCTCCGGCCATAAGTTGTCACGACAACATCGTGTTGCATATCACACAAAGGGTAGTCAATTTCTGTGAAAAACGCGTAGACTCCCAACACTTCTATTCAATTGGGGACAGCCATGTTCTTTTCCCTATCACAAAGAGTGGCCAAACTGGTGGCGCAGTGTGACGCAGCACTGTTAAAAAACACCTTGCATGGCATTGAGAAAGAAAGTTTGCGCATAGACAAATCGGGCTTACTCTCTCAAAAACCGCATCCCAAAGCCTTGGGGTCGGCTTTCACCCATGATGAAATCACCACCGATTTTTCAGAAAGTTTGCTGGAATTCATTACCCCACCGACCACCTCACTTGAGGCAGCGGCTGATGAGCTGTTGCGGATCCACCAATTCACCATCCGCAATTTGGATGACGAATGGTTGTGGCCTTGCAGCATGCCCTGTGTGTTATCGCAAGAAGAAGAAATTCCTTTGGCAAATTATGGCCAAACCAATTTGGGTCGCATGAAAACGTTGTACCGAAAGGGCATTGGCATGCGTTATGGCCGTGCCATGCAGGCCATCGCTGGGGTGCATTATAACTTTTCGTTTGATGACACTTTGTTGAAGCAAGTGGCGCAAAACCTGCACGACATCACATCGACTGATCCCGTTTCTGATTTGTATTTTGGCCTGATGCGAAATTACCACCGAAGCAGCTGGTTGGTGCCTTATTTATTTGGGGCATCGCCTGTGGTGTGTGGTTCATTTTTCGCCCATGAAGCTGAGCGCTTCCCCATTCCTGATCGCTCGCATTATGCCAACCCCTATGCGGTGGCATTGCGCTTGAGCGATATCGGTTACAAAAACCGCACCAATGACAAGTTGCATATTTCCTATGATTCACCCAGTGCCTACGTGGCCTCATTGAAAAAAGCTTTGCTGACGGATGATCCTGTCTTTGCATCGCTTGGCGTGAAACAAGGCGAAGAATGGTTACAGCTGAACAGCCACATTCTGCAAATTGAAGCAGAGCATTATGGCAGCATCCGCCCCAAACGGATCCCACGCCCGCTTGAGCGCCCTTTACATGCCTTGGCAGAGCGGGGGGTACAATATGTTGAAATACGTACTTTAGATTTGTACCCTTTTTCACCCATTGGGGTAGACAACCGGGTGTTCAGGTTTCTTGATGTGTTGATGCTGGCGTGCCTTATCACCGAAAGCCCCAGTATCGGCCCAGAAGAACAAAAAATACTGGATGAGAATTTAAGAAAAGTGGTCAACGAAGGCAGAAAGCCAGGACTGATGTTGACGCACCAAAACCAAGAATGGCCTTTGGCAGAATTGGGATTGATGTTTATACAAAACTTAAGACAATGCGCCACCTTGTTAGACAAAGTGTTCAACCGCAATTGCTTCACTGAAAGTGTGGACATGGCAGAAGAACGTTTCAAGCAGACAGAAAAATTGCCCTCATCGCAGCTGCTGGAAAAAGTAAAAGCCGCGGGTGGCAGCTTCTTCAAGGCAGGGTTACATCTGGCCGAGGCCCACAGCGAACTTTTGAAGCGCATGCCATTTTCACCCGAAGCTGAGCAGAAAATGGTGCATCAGGCGGAAGAGTCCCTACGCCGCCACGAGGCTTTGTCGCAAATGCCAGAACCTCCTTTTGATGAGTTTATGGCATACTATTTCAATCCAGAGAGACTTTAGAGTAAATTTTGAATTGAAAATGGTGCGGCCATTTTCAACTCAAACCATTAAATAGCGAGGGAATCGGCAATGAACAGAATGCGTGCTTTGGTTTGGGGTGTGTTGCTTGTACCTACAGTGGTTTTGGCAAATACCAACAGTTTTGGGCAGATTGCGGACAATATCTTTGGCCCAGTAGAGTTGGTCACACAAATCATGTTGGCCACCAGTTACGTGGCAGGGGCCGCCTTGGTGCTGTTTGGTTTATTGCAATTTAAAGCCCACCGGGTGAACCCCAAAATGGTGCCCATCACCATGCCTTTCGTTTTGATTATTTCAGGCTTGTTGTTGCTTGCTTTGCCTAAAGTCTCAACGAAACAGGGCTGGTCATTCGCCGCCACCGTGCAAAAGAATGATAACGCAAGCACGTCGCAGGGCTTTGTGGCTACCCCTACCGAACAGCCTGAACAAACCGTGCCGGCCCCAACGGATCACACTGATTCAGAAGGCCCAGAGCACGCTTATGTGCCACAGTCCGCCCCTGATGTGCCACCTGCGCCTGCTGTTCAGCCACAGCCTGCAGTGCCACCCTCAGGCAATGTGTATGTGGATCCGGACGAGCCCAAACAATGAGCCGAGAACTCACCAAACACACATTAACTGTTTCCAGCATGACGCTCCTGTCTCGCATATCCGGTTTTGTGCGAGACATGGTGGGGGCCACCTTATTCGGGGCCTCAGGGGGCTTCGATGCCTTTGTGCTGGCCTTTAAAATCCCCAACTTCATGCGACGCTTGTTTGCCGAAGGGGCGTTTTCCCAGGCTTTTGTGCCAGTGTTGGCCGAATGCAAAGAAAAAGGCGGCGATGACGGCGTGCGCGCCTTTTCAAGCAACATGATGGGCACGTTGGGCTCAGTGTTGTTTATGGTGACCCTGCTGGGGATGTTGTTTGCGGGTTTTTTTGTGTGGGTGTTTGCACCGGGGTTTGACACGGCCGATGGTCGCTTCCCCTTGGCTGTGGAAATGCTTCAAATCACTTTTCCTTATCTTTTCCTGATTTCACTCGCCGCCTTCATGAGCGGTATTTTGAATTTATACGGCTGCTTTTGGGGGCCGGCCATCACCCCAGTGTTGTTGAACCTGTCCATGGTGGCGGCTTCTGTGTTCTTGGCCTCTTACTTCACCACGCCAGTGGTGGCTTTGGCAGTGGGGGTGGTCATTGGGGGCGTCTTACAATTTATTTTTCAGCTTCCTTTTTTGAAACAACGCGCGCTTTTGGTGCGGCCGCGCTTTAATTTTCGGGATCCGCACGTCAAAAAAGTCATGAAATTGATGTTGCCTGCTTTGCTGGGCGTTTCTGTTAACCAAATCAATTTGATTGTCGACAGCGCTTTTGCTTCCTTTTTGCCCACTGGCAGCGTGTCTTGGCTGTATTATGCCGATCGCTTAATGGAATTCCCTTTGGGTGTGTTTGGCGTGGCCCTGGCCACTGTGGTGCTGCCCAAAATGTCTCGCCAGCATGCTGCCAAACAAGGCACGCATTTTAAGCAAACTTTGACTTGGGGTGTGCGCTCAGTGTTTCTGGTGGGGCTGCCTGCTGCGGTGGGCTTGGGTGTGTTGGCGTTGCCTTTGACGTCTACCTTGTTCTACCACGGGGCCTTTTCGCAAACCGATATGGTGTCCACATCTGAATGTTTGGTGGCTTATTCGGTTGGCATTTTGGGTTTCATGGCCGCCAAAGTATTGGCCTCAGGTTTTTATGCGCAACAAGATTTGAAAACCCCGGTTCGCATTGCCATTTTCTGCATGATTTTAAACCTTGTTTTGAATGCCAGCTTTATCAACATTTTGCACCACGCCGGGCTGGCATTGGCCACAGCCATTGCGGCCTTGGCCAATGCGTTCTTATTGGCATTTGTGCTGCAGCGCCGTGGCCTGCTGTGTTTGCAACAAGAACTGCGTTTTGGTCTGCGGGTGGTGCTGGCTTGCACCACCATGGGCCTTTGCGTTTGGTATTGTGCAGATGATGTCAGTTTTTGGTCCGAAAGCGATAAATTTGCCCGTGCCCTCAAATTGTTTGGTTTGGTTGGGCTTGGCATTTTGTCATTTGCTGCCACTTTGTTGGCCATTGGGTTTAGGCCATCCTCCCTTAAGGCTGAGGCGGCTTAAGCCATTGACCTCTGGGCTCTGTTCTGCCCGCGGGCGCGTGTATTGCTCGGCAGGGGGCCGCGTGAATTGCATGCGGGGTGGTGCGGCGAGTGAGCCCATCTGACATTCTGCCTGACCTAACCTGTCTTGGGTCTTCAAAAGCTCTTCCAGCGTGAGCTGGCAAGATTGCCGTGACTTATTAAGTTCCCGAATTTTCTCTTTGAGGCCTTCATCAGAAGCCTGTAATAAGCGCTTTGTTTTTTCCAACTCATAGCTAAGTGCTTCCCGATCATTGAGCAAAGACGCCACATCGGCCTTAAGTTTTACATTTTCTTTTAAGGTGTCATCCAACAACTTTTGAAATTGGGAAGTTTCTGGGCTCTTGGGCGGCGTGGAAGGCGAAGAGTCGGGAAAATCAGGAGCGGGGATCAGTGCAATGGGCTCTTCTTCGATCACCTCTTCAACACCTTCTGGTAAGCCTGAAGATCCCAATTGTGAGTTTTTATCCTTTTCTGAGGTGATGCTAGGGGCGAAACAGGGAGAGCCCATCGGGGAGGGGGCACCCAAGTCTACCCATTCCGTTTCCCCCAGATTGGGTTCGTCTTCAGAATCCTCTAATACCATGGATTTTATGAACTGGGACTCGGTGAGCCCGGAGGGTATAGTTGAATTGGGTCCTGTCATACTTAGGTTCTCCTTGGGCAAAAAGCCCTTTCGCCCCCACCTGATGGCGTGGTAGGCTCCAATGTTTTTCGCGTACTTTTAAACGTTATGAAGATCATTCGTCAAGCACAATTTCACCCGACGGGTCGGGTGCTGACTTTGGGGAATTTTGATGGTGTCCACAAGGGCCATCAAGCCCTGATGGCTGAGGTTGTGCGTCAAGCAGAAAAGCACCAGGCGCTTCCCACGGTGGTCACATTTTACCCACCGCCCAAAGCCTATTTTCTGCCGAAGGGGAAGTATGCTTTCATCACCCCGTTCACAGACAAATGCCTGTGGCTGGCAAAGTTTGGGATTGTGGAAATACTCTCGCTGCGTTTTAACAAAAGCTTGGCAGACATGTCGGCGGAAGACTTTATAAATGTGCATTTGCGGCCGTTGAACATCAAGGCCATCATTTTGGGTGATGATTTCCATTTTGGGAAGAACCGCACAGGCAACATTGAAACTTTAAAACAAGCGGGCAAAACTTTGGGTTTTGAAGTGTTGCAAATTGGCACCCAAAGCCAGGAAGGTTTTAGAATCAGCAGCAGCAAGGTGCGTGAAAGGCTGACAAATAACGAGACGGAAGGGGCGCTTGATCTATTGGGTCACCCTTTGTCCATTACCGGGCATGTTTGCCATGGCGACAAACGCGGTCGAACATTGGGCTTTCCCACGTTGAATGTGCACATCCGTGATCCTTTGTGTTACTCAGGGATTTTTGCGGTTAAAATTTTAGATTTGTTTCAAGAGCCTGTGTTTGGCGTGGCCAGCTTAGGCGTGCGCCCCATGTATGGTGCGCTTGAAAAACAATTACTAGAAGTGCACGTGTTTGACAAAACCTTCGAGGCTTATGGCAAAAAAATCACCGTAGAGTTAAGCCATAAAATCCGCGAAGAGCAAATGTTTGAAAGTGAAACCCAGATGGTTGAAGCCATACACCATGATTTACACAAAGCAAAAGTTTTTTTTGGGATAGCATAATGGAAAACAAAGATTACAAAAACACCTTGAACTTGCCAGACACCGCATTTTCAATGAAGGCCAATTTGAAAGAAAAAGAACCACTGACTTTGAAAAAGTGGTTGGCCAATCCAGAGCTGAAAAAATTCCATGAAAAAAACACTGAACTGCCTTTGTTCATAATGAACGATGGCCCCCCCTATGCCAACGGCAAAATCCATTTGGGCCATGCAGTGAACAAGATCCTGAAAGACATGATCTGTAAAACAGAACGCCTGGCAGGCAAACACGCACCTTTTGTGCCGGGTTGGGATTGCCATGGTTTGCCGATTGAATTGAATGTTGAGAAAAAGTTTGGCAAACCTGGGGTGAAGTTATCTGAAAAAGAATTCCGGGAAAAATGTCGCGAATATGCCGCTTCGCAAATTGAAGTACAAAAAGAAGCGTTTATCCGTTTGGGCGTGTTAGCGGATTGGGATCACCCTTATCGCACCATGGATTTTGCTTTTGAAGCGAGCATCATCCATTCTCTTAAAAAGATTTATGACAACGGCCATGTGCGTAAGGGTTTGAAGCCTGTGCATTGGTGTTTAGACTGCGCTTCGGCATTGGCTGAAGCTGAAGTGGAATACCAAGACAAAACTTCGCCATCTATCTTGGTAAAATTTCCCTTACAAAACCGTGAAGATTGGGCTAAAGCTTTCGGGGTGAAAATACCTGAAGAAGCAGGTGTGGTGATCTGGACAACCACCCCCTGGACATTACCTGGTAACCAAGCGGTTAGTGTGAATGCTGATTTTGATTACGTTCTGGTAAACTTAAAAGCGAATGAAAAACTGTATTCCGTCATCGTTGCAGAATCGAGGTTGGATTCAGTGATGGCAATGATGCATGCCAATACTGAAGAACAGGTCGCATCAGTAAAAGGCAGCGCCTTGGAAGGGCTGTTGCTGCAACACCCCTTTATTGAAAAAAATGTGCCAATTTTGATTGGTGATCATGTGACAGCGGATGCTGGTACTGGCGCTGTGCATACTGCGCCTTCACACGGTGAGGACGACTACGAAGTCGCCTTACGCTATGGTATTCAACTTGAAAACCCCGTGCAGAAAAATGGTTGCTATGTTGCGGACACGCCTTATGTGGGCGGCATGTTTATCAAAAAGGCAGAAAGCACGATTTTTGAAGTGTTGAGTGAAAAGCACGCTTTGCTTTACAAAGGTGAAGTGTTCCACAGTTACCCACATTGTTGGCGCCATAAAACGCCTATTATTTTCTTGGCCACACCGCAATGGTTTATCAGCATGGATCAAAAAGGCCTGCGTGAAAAAACCATGGCAGAAATTCAGACCGTGAATTGGATCCCAGATTGGGGCAAAGCACGCATCATGAATATGGTGAAAGGGCGGCCTGATTGGTGTATTTCGCGTCAGCGCACCTGGGGCACGCCGATTGCTTTGGTTTTGCACAAAGAAACAGGCGAGCCGCACCCTGACATGAGCCAACTTTTTGATAAAATTGTGGCGCGTGTGGCAGAAAAGGGCATTGAAGCTTGGCACGAATTGAATTTGGCAGAGATTTTGCCAAACGATCATGAAACCTATGAAAAGAGCACAGACACTTTGGATGTGTGGTTTGATTCAGGCGTGGTGCACGAAGCGGTGTTACGTGCGCGTGAGAATTTGGATTTTCCTGCTGATGTGTATATTGAAGGCTCAGATCAACACCGTGGTTGGTTTCAATCTTCGTTGTTGACCTCAGTGGCCATGAACGGTGTGGCGCCTTATAAAAATGTGTTAACGCATGGTTTCATTGTGGATGGCCAAGGCCGCAAAATGTCAAAATCTTTGGGCAATGTGGTGGCCCCAGATGACATTTTGGAAAAATTTGGTGCGGACATCATCCGTTTGTGGACAGCGTCAATCGACTACAAAGTTGAAATGAACGTGTCAGATGAAATTCTGAACCGCATTGCGGATGCGTACCGAAGAATTCGCAACACAGCCCGATTTTTGCTGGCGAATTTGAATGGGTTCAAACCGTCTGATTGCCTGCCAATTGAAAAGATGTTGCCGTTGGACAGGTATATTTTGGATCTCACCTATACCTCGCAGCAAAGCATACAAACAGCGTTCAACAATTTTGAATTTCACCATATTTACCAAAAGCTGCACCAGTTCTGCGTGGTAGATTTGGGCAGTTTCTATTTAGATATTATTAAAGACAGGCAATACACAACGTATCAAGACAGTGTGGCCAGGCGCTCAGCGCAAACCGCATTGTTCCATATTGTGAATGCCTTGACGCGTTGGTTGTGGCCTATTTTAAGCTTCACAGCAGAAGAGTTGTGGGCAAACGTGCCTGGCAAAGTTGAAGACAGTGTGGCTTTGACAAGGTGGTATGAAGATCTGCCCAAGCCAAGTCATGATGCTTTGATTTCTGATGAGGCGTGGAATTTGATTCGCGCTGTGCGCACAGAAGTGAACAAAGCCTTGGAAGTCAAGCGTGCAGAGAAAGTGATTGGTTCCGGCTTACAAGCGAAAGTAACTTTGTATGCCGATGAACCCATCGCAAAAATGCTGCACAAAGTGGAAGATGAATTGCGTTTTGTGCTGATCACCTCGGCTGCTGAAGTCAAAGCTTTGAGTAAGAAACCCGATGATGTGAACATGACAGAAATGCCAGGCTTAGCGATTTCGGTAGTGGCCTCAAGCGACAAAAAATGCGATCGCTGTTGGCATTATCTACCTGATGTGGGCACACATTCCGATCACCCCACCATCTGCGGCCGCTGCATCAGCAATTTGACAGCGCCAGGTGAGATTAGAAAATTTGCATAACATTGAGAGCGCACGTGACTAGAAAGGATCTCCCCATTTGAAAAGAGGGTGTTGTGTAGATGCCAACTAGTGGTCCTTCTCCCGTCTTGCGGGAGAAGGTGCCCGCAAGGGCGGATGAGGGTGACTCAATACTGTACCTCGTACTCCCGCAGGACGCGGGAGAAGGACCACTGGTTGGCATTTACGCAACAACGCCTTTGCAAAGTGGGTAGAAGATCGCGCAATTTAATTTTGGGAGAGAGTCCTATGAGTCGAGCAATATTCTTTATGGTGAGTCTTTTTATTCTCATCACCCTAGATCAGCTTTCAAAACTCTGGTTCCAAACCCATTTTAATTTACACGAATCTTTATCCGTCATGCCCGGCTTCGCATTCACCTTGGTGCATAACCAAGGTGCAGCCTTTGGTATGCTCGGCGCAGGGCTGTTATGGCAAAAACTGATGTTAACCGGCATTGGTGTTGTGGCCACTGTGATCTTGTTGTTTTTGATTTTAAAACACGCCATCACCCGCTTAGAAGCCATTGCCTATTTGTGTGTCTGTGCAGGCGCCGTAGGCAATGTGATTGACCGCATCCGTCAAGGCTACGTGGTCGACTTTGTCGATTGGTACTACCAATCCTGGCACTGGCCCGCTTTCAATTTTGCTGACATATACATCTGCCTAGGCGCTTTCTTATTGCTCTGGGCCTGGTTCGGCACCCAATTTTGTCGCAGATCATAATTGCGGTGGACACACGCCAGATACGGATTCTCTTATAACCCATTGTTATTATTATAAAATTCAGAAAAATAGACCATACTCCGGAAATGGCGTCCATTTATGGAGTGTGGTCTACTTATTCCAGAATCGCGCCAAAATTACTAAAATCGCGCCAAGTTAAGGTTGAATCGCGCCAAATTTATACAGAATCGCGCCATATTTGTGGCGCGATTCTGTTAATTGTGCCGGCAGATGTGAAATACTTAAAACATAGGTGCATTTTGAAAAAATGGGCGTATGTGCAATGGTTACAGAAGAAGGTGTCGCATTTTATTTTATGGATAAACCACCTGGTGGGGATTTACTGAAAAATTTCCAGGGTTGCTATGTCCTAACCGAGAATGCGCTTTGGTATGTTGACATGAGTTTGAATAAAACAAAATGTAATATCAACGACTACCCAAAATTTCGAGCTGCGATCATTGATACTGCCAAAAAAGAACACGCCTATTTTCATGATGATGCGTTCTTTCTCACCCCCCAAAAAACTGCAGATTTTATGCTTCAATATGAAAAGCCTGGCCCTGCGAAATTTGACCTTTTTGATTTTCAGACCAGTTCTGGGGCTTCTGACTTAGAGATGTTTGCCAAATTTAAAGCCGATAACAAAACCTACCTTGAAGAAATGGTTCCATTTTTGTTGCCATTATTAGAAGTTGAAGCAGATCTTAAACTTAGGATGGCATACCGCCTTGCTTTTGATATATTTTTATGGAAAAAACAATACCCTGAGGATGTTATTGACTATAAAACCCTTGTGCCTATTTTAGTTGAGGAATATAAGCACTCAAAATTGTTAGAACGGATTGACAAGGATTTTTTGTTTGGTGAATACGGGCATAAAGGCAAACTGAAAACTGATAATGAATTTGATTTGCTGCTGAATTATTACGGAGACAAGCACGGTATTGTTGTTGAAAAGGTTAAAGGGTATGGACTTAGAGTTGCGTCTTTAATAGCACTTAAAGAAAAGTATGCCAATGAAGACAATGTTCGCGTTGCGTTATTGCATGGGTTTAACGATGATGGCTCGCGTGGTGAGCATGGTGCGGCCGTTATATATATAAAGGAAAATGGCAAAGATTGCTTTTACTTTTCCGACACATATGAATCTCGAAATAGGTCCCTACAAGGGCAAATAGACACACCTATATATTATACTGAACGTCAGAAGCAAGCGGGAGCCGTGGGTTGCTGGTCTGATGCCCTTGTTTCAATACGGGATGTGTGTCGAAAGACGCCTGACTCTTCTGAATATGATATCCCCAATATGATCCCCTATTTTGAAATGAACCATGTTGAAAATGAAGTGACCCATGCCAGAATGATCACCAAATTGCCAAATAAATTGATGAAAACACCCCAGCTCACAACTTATTTTGAAGAATATTTGGATACAACTGACACAAGCAAAGTCGGCAGTGCAGCAAAGATTTCTTTGCCACAATATAGAGAAGCCTTTACGAGAGAGAAGGAATCAAAAAAATATAATGAGAGCCCGACCTTTAACACGTACTTGCAATACCGCTCGATTAAAGAAGTGCAATTGGCCAGCATCCAACGAAAAGTAGAAAGCTTTCAAACGAAGGAAGAGGGAAAAGAATTTTTGGCATATTACAAAGAAAATGCCAAATACAGAATAAAAAAAGGTGACATTAGCACGGATAAGCACGCTTTTAATTTGGAGCTGAATAAACTACATCTTGATTTCTTGGCAAAGAAAAACCATAAAAAAATGGGTCGTTGATTGAAGCGAGCGTAGCCCATATAAACCACGGATTGTAGGATGGGTGGAATCAGCGCCGCGGTTTATTGATTTGCGGCTTACTCAACGCCGATGTAACCCATCATCTTCGGATGATGGGTTACGCTGCGCTTCACCCATCCTACGACCCGTGGGTTACTCAGGCTACGCTGGCTCATAACCCATTGTTATTATTATAAAAGTCAGAGAAATAGACCATACTCCGGAAATGGACGCCATTTTCGGAGCATGGTCTGCTTATCTTCAGAATCGCGCCAAAAACCTTGTATCATATTGTTTCCATTGAAAAAAAATAAAAAATAGACCATACTCCGAAAATGGCGTCCATTTCCGGAGTATGGTCTATCATGTTGGCAAAACGGTTATTGCAGGTTTCTATTCAACACAGCTTTTTTTTATTTGGCGCCAGAGGAACGGGTAAAACCACGTTAATTAACCAAACCTTTCAAAATGACAATACGATGTTTATCAATTTATTGAATCCAGAAGAAGAGGATTTATTTAGCCGTGCCCCCGAAACGCTGGCAGCAATGGTAAGAGCATTGCCTCAAAGTATTTTGTATGTGGTGATCGATGAAATCCAAAAAATCAGCAAACTGCTGGATGTGGTACATGATTTAATTGAAACAACTGATAAAATTTTTATCATGACCGGCTCAAGCGCGCGAAAGTTAAAAAGAGGCGGGGCAAATTTATTGGCAGGACGTGCTTTTGTTTACCATTTGTTCCCATTTTCTTTTATTGAATTAGGGGATCATTTTTCGTTAGAAGAGGCATTGCACTTTGGTTTATTGCCCAAAGTGTATAACTTGCTTGATATAAAAGAGCGTGAGCAATTTTTGCAGGCGTACACGCATACATATTTAAAAGAAGAAATTGTGATTGAGCAAATTATTCGAAATCTCGATCCCTTTCGACGTTTCTTAGAGGTGGCAGCACAAAGCAATGGCAAAATAATCAATTATGCGAACATCGCGCGGGATGTTGGGGCTGATGATAAAACTGTGAAGGCTTATTACACCATTTTGGAAGACACATTATTGGGCTTTTTTCTTGAGCCTTTTCATCATTCGTTTAGAAAAAGGTTGACTCAAAAGCCCAAATTTTATTTCTTTGATACTGGTGTCGCGCGCGCCTTATCACGCATGCTATCCGTGCCGCTTAAAGCGGGGACCAGTTTTTATGGCGAAGTATTTGAACAATTTATTATTGTTGAATGCTTTAAACTGGGATCCTATTTTAAACCAGAATATAGATTTTCTTATTTTCAAACAAAAGATGGGGCGGAAATTGATTTGATCATTGACAGGCCAGGACAAAAGCCATTGGCCATTGAAATCAAAAGCAGTGTCGAAGTGACAGAAACCGCCTTATCGGGATTTATCAGAATCACAAGTGAATTTGATTGCGAAGCAATTTGCCTGTCCCAAGATAAACACCTCAAAGTATTCGAACACGTCAACGTGTTCCCCTGGGACATTGGCTTAAGGCAAATATTTACCACATAAGCCAGCGAGTGTAGCCCGTATAAACCACGGATGGGTGGAATCAGCGCCCCTACACAAAACCTTGTTGCTCACTGCCAACAAGTGGTCCCCGCAACTGTGGGGCCTTTCACATTCAAGCTGGTTAATGTCAATGTGCCGCAAGGATCATTGGCTTGGGCACCGCCGGCGATGGGGGCTGCGTTTAATGTGAAAGATGAGGGGGTGAGGTTGGTCACGCTCAGGTTGTAATAACCTGATGGGGAGGCGGTCGGGATCCCGATGATGGCGGGGGTTGATGCGCCTGAATAGGTGTTGTTCATGGTGTAGTAACGTTCCATTTGTGCGGCCATGTTCATAAGTGCCACTTGGCCATCACTGCGTCGGCTGCGCTGCATGTCGTTTTGGTAAGCAGGAATGGCAATGGCTGCCAATATTCCCACAATGGCCACCACTATCACCAATTCTACCAATGTGAATCCTTTATTTTTCATCATCATTTTTGCCTATTTCAGTTGTCGCCAAGTTTGACGACCCAAGTTATGTGCACCTGGGTTCTCGTTGAATGAGGCCACCCCACCTGTGCCGTTGACCACTTTGATCTCAGACGTTTTGCTGCTGCCCAAGATGATGCTTGGGCGGGCCGTGATCCCTGTGGGGGATTGGAAGCCGCCTGCTGCCACCATCGTGGTTTTGCCTGCAACGGTTAGGGCCACATAGTCACTGCTATTGAACTGATTGTCTCCGTTGAAATCAATCGGGGATTGGTTCAAACGGCCGCCGGTTGCGGCATCCAATTCCATGATCCAACTGGTGCCACCCGCTGTGCAGGAAGAACTAGATGGGATCAATGTTACAAAAATCACTGTGCCATTTCGCACAATCGCAGGTTGTACCACACGTTCACCAAAGTTGCTGCTGGCGCCGTTTTCAATCAGGTTGATGTACCAACCCAAGTTTTGGCCGCTGCCTGCTGCCCAATTGATGGCGTTCGCACTCACGTTGCGTTGTGTGTACGTTTGGGTGCCGCCAGTGGGTAAGGTGTAGCTTGTGGTCACTTCGCCCAAAATTTGTTGTTGCAACAAACTGGCCTTGGTCACCGTGGCGCCTTTGTTCTGATCCCAAATGGCATAAAACGCTTGCGTGGCTTGCGATGCTTGGGTGTTGTCTGAGGTTTCCAGGTATTTGCCTGTTCCAAAATAAACCAGCTGGCCAAAGCTGCCGCCTAAAGGATGCGCCGTTACAATGGGGGCCACGGTGATGGGTTCGTCACCTGCAGTGGCATTGTTTGCATTGAATAACAGCGTGGCTTTCGTGCTCCAGGTAGCGGGCGTGCTTGAGGTCAAATCAAAACGCCACATGTTGCCGTTCAAATCACCTGCGTAGACATAATCGACGATGCCATCGCCGTTGATGTCCACTGGGGTGGGTGTGGAAAGCCCATTGGGTGCAGCGACTGAGCCCGTGCCCACAGGAATTTTGAAATAATTGGTGCCTTGCGTCCAAACCCCGGCTGAAGGCCCGTTTAACAAAAGCACCATCAAACTGGCAAGGCCAGTGGTGCTGGCTTTGCCATCACTTTGGCTGTTGTTGTAGCCATTGCCAATGATCACGGCCCATGAAGTGGTGCCCGAGCCATTGTTCACGCGCACGATGCTGGGCACGCTGAAGCTGTAACCCATGTCAGCATCGTTGTCGTCAGTGAATTCCCATAACAACAAATTGCTGGGCGTGCTTTCACTGAAAAGGGCAGGGTTTGTGACATTCAAAGCGTAAATGCCTTGGCCACCTCCGTGAAGGCTGCCTACCAATACGGTTGCCCAGTTACCGTTCACTTGGGCATCACCGGTGATCACCTCACCATCCACATAGTTTTGGTGTGTGTAGCTGGTTTGGCTTAAGCCGGCAATTTTTGAGTACATCACGCGGTCACCTGGAATGTAAGCCACCAACTCTCTGCCATCGCTGGCACGAAAACCATGCAGCATGGCATCGTTGGCGCCGATGTAAACCATTGGCGTACGGTTGGCATAAGTGCTTGCAAAAGTGCTGTAGGAACTGGCCAATGTGCCCGTAAAATAACTGCTCGGGGCCCCCACGTACGTTGGGCTTGAATCAATGATATCGCCCAAGCGCCCATTTCTGTTTCGCATGGTATAAGTGCCGCCATTTTGTGCTTCTTGGGTGCGGTCGCCTCTGAAATAATTGAATAAAGCTTGTCCGTAAGCTTGGTTGGCTGAAATCTGCGCGCTGTTGCTTGTGGTGATGGCGTAAGGCGCATATTGCATCAGCCCAGTGAAGCGTGTGGAGTAGGTCGGCCCCAAAGTGGTGTAGTTGGTGGGGAATTCAAATGCAATGGATTGGTAACCGGTGTTGCTCCAGTCACGCGTTAAAATCACGCGTTGGGTGTTGTTCAAGCCTGCATTTGAGCCAGCTGGGTTGGCGCAAGTGCCGCCTGTGAGCACGCAACCTGCATCCCAAGAAGCAGTGGCGCCAATGCTGCCATTTGCATTCACAGGAAATGCCAAGAAGCTGCCTTGCCAATTGTTAGTGTTAAATCCTGCCTGGTACACCTGCGTGGTGGTTTGTAAGGTAGAAGAGTTTTGTGCAACCGAAGAGTTGCTGCCTTGGCGTGATGAAATGTTGCTGAGAATCGAACTTAATGACGAAGCCACTTGTGATGATTTGGTGGCATCCAAATACACACCGTGGCTGTTCCATGCGGCATGCCAAAGATCGTCCACTGCGGCTTGGGGATCAGTAAAGGGATCACCCCAGTTGCTATTGGAAACCAAGGGTGGGGTGGGCCAACCATTGGCCCCTGCCACCAAATTCCCGGTTATGCCAAAGCCAACACCGTAAGTCACCATGTGTTGCCAGTTGGCGGGATCATTGCTGTTTGTAGGCACCTGATTCGCTAAGCTGCTCAAATCGGTGTTGTAGTAGTAACAGGCCACATCGGCAAGGGTTTTAGAGTAGGCATCTCCATCACAGTTGCCCACCGCATTGGGGACCCCGCTGCTGTCATTCCAGAAACCGTCAGTCACAACCATGGTGTAATTTTGTTGGCAAGCAGTCGCGATGGGGTTCGTTCTGCCGCTTAAGCCACCCTGAAAATAGGTGCCAGCTTGCGACAAACCACCCGGTGTGGGGGTGCCCAATGCTTGTTGTGGCAAGTTGAACAGCGAGGTCACAATGGTGTTATTTTGGGATGTGTAGTTTGTGACGGTTGAGGCAGGAAAGGGCACAAACAAGGTGTCGCCATTGTTGTCATTGATGGTGGAAAGCGCATATTTGTAGTTGGGTGCCGTTGCCACCACCGCGGCAAATGCATTGCGCGCAGCCAAATTGTGTTTGCGATAATACTGGTACCAGTTGGCAATGTTCTGCTGAGCTTGGGCCAAGGTTAGGCAGCCTGTTCCGCCAGTGCTGTTATAGGCCAAGGTTCCCGCATACATTTGTGTCACCAGGGCGGATGAACCCAATGCATTGAAGCAAGCTGTTCCGCTTAAGGTGGCTTGCAAGGTGATGGTGGGGTTCATGCCCGTTTTGGTTGGATTATATTTGTAACTGGTAACAGTGGCGTTGGCACTGTTGACCACAATGCGTATGTGATCATCCCACAAATCGACCACGCCATTGGCGCCTGTCGTTGCATTCACATTGTTGCCACGTTGGGGTTGTGTGCCTGAAAAGCCACGGTTGTCCATCCACACTTCATAAATCATGCCCGATAAATTTTGGGTGACGCTGTAACCTGAAGTGCCTGAATAAGGATTGCTGCGGGCTGCGGTGAAGCTTGCATTTGCGCAAGCTGTGCCAGTGCTGATACAGGGCCCTGGCCAGGGCGTAAAGGTGGTGTCATTGTCGTAATACACGCCATTCAAATCAGGTGTGTAAAAACGCCATTCGTAAGTGTTTGAACCCGAACAAGCTTGAACGCTGTTTGCAAAAGTGCTTTTGTTACACCCTGTTCCATACACGTTGTCTGAGTTTTGGTAGATATAATTGATTTGGTTCGAAGCGCCGCTGAAATAAGTATAAAAAGTGCCATCTGTGATAAGGCCACCACAGGCAGCTGAAGAAAACGAACCATTCCCGTTCGGATCATACGCACACTCATGCCAATATTGGGGCGACAACACTTCCCAGTCCATGGATCCCGAATCATCCAATAACAAATAAATATTCGGCGCCACCGTGCTTGAAATAAACAGTGGGGAGGTGGCGAGAGAAATCATCTCACCCGAAGCCATTACAGATTGGCTTAAGCCTAAAAGAACCAAAGCAGAGGTTTTGCGCATGATATTCTCAAATAATTAGGATCAGTTGTAACGGGTGGCATAAATTGATTGCACAATGGCCTGTGAATCAGTCGTGGGGCCTACCCCTTCTGCTGTCACAGTATAGTAATAAGTTCCTGATCTAGCGGTGGTCGTGCTGGGGTTAAGATCATCAGGGACAAACAGCGACTCTTCCAATATGTACACAGGGGTTTCTTTGATCCCGCTGCCAAGCGACGAATTGAATGGGGTGCCATTTAATTGCCACCAAGTATCAGATTGGCTGGCCAGGGTGGGCAGAATATTGGCCTGCCAGACTTGGCAAGGTGGGGTGCCACAAGCGGCCACGGGAGCAGGGTGAGCGCTCTGCGCAAAAAGCCACTGTTCGCCATTTCGAAGCGAAGAGTCAGCCGATTGAAAAGACAGGTTTCTTTGCAGCGCATTGCTGGTCATTTTTTCATTGAAGCCAGTGGCAGTGAGCGCTGAGGCGCCCAGCATGGAAAGCAAGGTCAAAAAAATCAAACACACTATTAAGGTAATGCCGCGAATTTTCATCGCTGCTCCTAATTTGAAGAACCTGGCAACCGGTTGCGAAGTTGTATGGTGGTGGTCACCAACAGCCGCAATCTGTGATCCGGTGTGGGTGTGTACAATGTGCCCAATAAATTATAGCTATTTGAATTCAATGCGGGGCTGTCACCATCATCTGATGTCAGCATGGCACTGATTCTGACCGCCACCACATTTTGCAAATTTAAACCGCCATAGTTGGGTGTGACAAAGCGGTTGGCTATGCCATCTGAATCGGTGTCTTCACCCATCAACACTTGAAAGTTTTCCACATTGTCCAAAACATCTGCAGTGAGGCTGGTGCCCGTGGTGGCATTCACGCTGTTGCATTGTAGGGTGCGGTTGTTGGATATAGAGAAGGTGAGGGTGGCCAGTTTATTGGCGTCGACCCCAGCGTTCAAGCAATCTACCACCAAGCCATCTGGGGTGCCGGTGCCATTGCCACTGCCTTGGTAGCTGATGGTCAAGCTGTCGCTGCCGTTAAGGCCGGTGTTGCTGGCGGCAGTAATGTAAGGCGATGCTACAGTGAAAAAAGTGCTAAGCGGTGTGAACCCAGAAACTGAGCCAGTGGCCGGCGGCGTGCGGTAACCTGCCATGCGTATGAACCGGCTTAAATATTCGGTTAAATAAACGCCCGATTCTTGCATAACGGCATAGCCATTTTGCGAGCGGAAGTTGCCACGGTTGCCAATAAACACCTGCACCACGCCCACCAAAATAAGCAAACCTATGGTGAGGGCCACCATCAGTTCAATCATTGAAAACCCTAAATAATGAATGCGTTTCATGGTTCAAAACTCTCTACATAGGCGTAAGGCGTGGCTTGCGAGTTGGGCTTGTCGCGTTCACTCCAGAATACTTTAATGGCAAACACGGGCGAACCTGCCACTGCCACCACGCCATCACACAATGGGGCGGCAGGTGTGGCGCCGGTGTCAAAGGGGGTGCTGTCTATGCATACGATTCCGGATCCATTGGGCAGCGCAGCTGGCACCGCAGGGGCCCAACCGGTGGCTGCGGCCCCCCCCAATGGCACTGTTCCATTCGTAAAAATCATTTTGCGCCAGTTGGCTTGGGCTGCAACTGCTGGAAGTGGGGGCGCCTGTGGAGTCCAAGCCCAAACAGTTGGGGTTGGCGGTAGAAGCTCCTGCCGCATTATTGTAAGGGCTGGCGGTGCCCAATTCGGCTTGGTTTAAATTGGTGCGCATGCGATCGGCCATGTCGGCTGCCAGCATTTCAGCTTGGGCGCGGTAAAGTGAGTCGCCCTTCATTCGCAAAGAAGCCAATTGCATGCCTGCAATGCCCAATAATCCAATTGAAAAAACAAATACAGACACCAACACTTCGATCAAGCTGAATCCGAATACATTGTGATGTTTATTCATGTTCCGCCCTCAACTGCAAGCCACGGGGGCCAAAGTGATGTGACCTGGGTTTTGCACGGTGATGGTGCGCGCGTTGTTGCCTGTGCAACCTGAGGCTTGGGCTGTGAATATGAGGGCACCCACTGATTTTACAAAGCCGGCGCTGGTGAAGGTCACGTTGTTAAAGGTCGCTGTCAGCGTGGCGCCATTGGGAATGGTGTTGGTTTTTATCAGCGTGTCGTTGCCTGCACTGTAAACCCCGTCTCCGTTCGCATCCACGAACACCAGCCACCCAAAAGTCCAAGTTTGGCCTGAGCCACACGCACTTAAGGTCTTATCTGAGGCTGTACACAAAGTCACATTGGCACCGCGTTTCACGGCTTCCGTGCGTGCCAAATTTAAGCTGGATACCAAGTCATTCCCCAAAGCAGTGGCCGCACTGTTTTTTAGGGTGGCAAGCAACGGGGGCACCGCAAAGGCCAACATGACAGCAGCGATAGAAATCGCCACCACCAATTCAACCAACGTGAAAGCCCGAATGCGTTCCATGCAAAAATCCTTTTATTTGATCCCTGTAAGTATCGTCCGAAATCTTACAATTTGTGGATTTCATTTTGAACAGTCAAAGCTTTCTTCGGTATGGCTGTGCCCACTTTTGCGCACAATGACTTTGGCTGCATAAACACAATCGCCACGGCTTTGGGTTATGAAAAAATGGCCATTTTGCTCGGTGAAGCCCATGGGGCTGAAGGTGAGGTACTCGGTGTTTTTTGAAGATTGTTGGGTGAGGTTCACGCTGTCTGGAATGGCTTCGTGGTGGTAAGTAAAGCCCACATGGTCTTGAAAGATCCCAAAGCCATTATGCCAATCGAGGCCACAGTTTTCTTTGGGGCTGTAGGGGCACAGGGTGGCCTCTTTGCCCGTCGACAAAGCGGTGAGTCGGGTTTTTGAAATGGCTGTTTCAATTGCCAGAACGGTATCTTTAAATTGCGTTTTTTGGTAAAAGTCCATCACCAGTGGGCTACACAGCATAGCCACAATCACCATAATGCCCATGGCCACGGTGAGTTCGGCCACGGTGTAACCCATTTCCTGCTTTATGAACATAAAAACGCCCTGTTGGTGAGGAGCCCGTAATGGAATCAAGTCATGATACCTTGATTGTCGGTGGTGGAGCGATAGGCTTGACTGCCGCCCTGGTTTTGGCCGACCGTGGGCACACTGTTTGTATTTTAGAAAAGAATGAAGTGGGGCAAGAGTCAAGTTGGGCAGGGGCAGGGCTGTTGATGTTTACTTCCCAGGTGAATGAAGCGGTATTGCCATTGTTGAAGCGCTCTTTAGAGCTGTACCCTGATTTAAGCGCACGTTTAAAATCAGAGACGGGCATTGATCCTGAATGTTACACCTCAGGCGCTTTGGTATTTGGGCAACCCAACGAAGCTGCGGTGACGCTCAATTGGCGGCATGACATTTTGTCTGCCAAAGACGTGGAAGCAAAATTCCCTGCGTTGCATGCCTGTCAAGAAAAGGCCTTTTATTACCCTGATGCGGGCCAAATCCGAAACCCACGTTTTGTTCAAGCCTTGAAAGCAGTATTGTTGAAACACAAAAACGTGACGGTGTGTGAACATGAGTCCGTGCAATCCTTCCAAGCGGATAATGGCCGAATCACATCTGTGCAAACTGATAAAACAAAATACCATGCCAAACACGTTTTGGTGACGGCAGGGGCATGGTCTTCACAATTGTTAAAAACAATGGGATTTCAGTTTGAAATTTTTCCCGTGCGTGGGCAAATTTTGGCATTTGATTGTGGCCATGCGATGCCTGTGCCTGTTGTGATGAATGGTTCGCGTTATTTGGTGCCAAGAAAAGATGGCGTGATCTTGGCAGGTTCCACAATGGAATACGTGGGCTACGATCGCCTGCCCACACATGAAGCGTTCGACATGCTCAAAGCCGCCGCCATCGAAATGATGCCCGAATTAAAATCCGCCCCCATCATCGCCCAATGGGCTGGCCTGCGCCCGGGTACCGAGTCCCCAGCCCCTATCATTGGCCCTGTCACAGGTTACGAAAACCTTTGGGTGAGCACAGGGCATTTTCGAAATGGCCTGGTGCTTTCCCCTGCCTCAGCCGAGCTTATTGCAGATCTGATGGAGCAGAAGGGGGTGTGATGGAGGGGTGGGTTAAATACCATTCAGGAGTGATGAGCGTGCCCTCTATGCCCAGCTCCTTTTTTGCGCTTTCAAGCGCGCGGGTTTCACGCAGGAGGGTCGCTTCATTTTCAACGTCCCAGGCGACTTGCCACAGGTGCATGTTGCCGTTTTGATCTCGCGTCAAAAAATCAATTTCGAAGCCTTCTTTTGTGACGTAATAGAACATTTCATGCTCTTTGCGTTTCAGATCCAGAAACACAATGTTTTCAAATAAATGGCCTGAGTTTTTCAAAAGGCTAAATGTATAGGCATTCACTAAGCCAGGATCAATTGCATAGATTTTTTTAGGGTTCGTTTGCACTTTTCTCAACGACTCTGAAAACAAGGGTACTGTGAATAATAAATAAGCATCTTCCAAGTAGGTGAGGTATTCATAGACTGTCGATTTTGCAAGGGAAAAGCCCTGACTTTTTGCATCATTAAAGAATTTGTGAAGCGAGAATGGCGAGCCCACATTCCGCATCAGGGTTTTGATAAAATATTTGATGAAACTGATATTGCTGATTTTGTACCTTTCCACAATATCGCGCATCACAACGAGGTTGACGTATTCTTGCAAAATCCTATTTTGCACATCGTGTCGGTAATATACCACTTCAGGAAAGCCACCATATTGCAGGTATTGTTGTAATGCTTGTGATGCCACATCAAATTGCATTTTCCCCCAAGGTATGGGGGCAAGTGGGGTTTTGTTGGCTTCAAGGTATTCTTGAAAGTCAAAAGGCCAAATCTCTTTGGCATAAGCACGTCCGCGAAGGCTGCTGGCTATTTCTTTGCTCAACAATTTGGCTGATGAGCCGGTCAAACAAATTTGGACGTTTTTGCTGTCAAACAATCTGCGGATCACAAGTGGCCAATTGGGCACATTTTGGATTTCATCAAAGAACAAATAACAGCGTTGCAGGTGGTTTTCGGGGTGGGTGCTATAAAAGCTGTCAATGAGTTCCACCATTAAGCTGTGGTCTTGAGAAAGCAGACGGTCATCTTCAAAATTCACGTATAGAATTTGAGAAGACAATACCTGTTGTGCCAACAAAGATTGAATGCATTGAAAGACGTAGGTGGTTTTGCCCGTCCTCCGCATACCAATAAATACGGATATTTTATTGGGCAGAGGTTCAAAATGAATATGCCTGCGTAGAAATACAGGGCCATTTTTGAGTTTGGCATCAAATTCTTCACGTAACGTATTGAAAAGTAGCGTCATTTTTTTCTTTCCTTCTATGCAGGGAAAGTATAGCCTGATTCTTTCCCTCTGGAAAGGGAAAGATAGAGATGGCCATGGTGCCCCCCTTTCCTTCCTCAATTTCCAGTGATACAGTCAGCTGATTGATTCATGTGAAGCGTGCAGATCCTTTCTATGGAGATCTGCGTTTTGGCATTGATTTGGGGTGGCTCATGCGGGGTTTTGGATTTCAAAATGTGTTTGGGGTGTACAGACCCAAGCGGCAACCAACCCAAGATCTGTCAGTTGAAGCAGGGCACGCGCAAGACGCAGAAGTCTCCGAGCTTATTTTACAATCAGTAAACTGTTTAAAATACGAAATAGAAAAACAAAAGCTTGCAAGGTATGGCAAGGAAAAGGTCGGGAAAGCCTGGACTGTTTTTTATGATGTTTTGTTCAATGCCGACTTTCTGGAAAACGAGGATTTTCAAATATTGTTTGAAAATTCTATTGTACTTTCCGCTGCGTATTATGTTCGATACCCTTCTGCAGACACAGCGTTAGAAGACGTTTTTAATGCGTATTTTATTCAAATCGGAAATTATTATCAGCAACACAAAGACAACTTGGCATACCCAAACCACTTGTTTTGGGAATATCGCGAAAACGCAGCGAAATTTTATACCGCGTTAAAAACTTTAGAAACCGCGCAGACAAACGTGCCAGAGCCCAACGAAATCCTTTATGGCCCGTTTACACAACTTTGCAAAAATCTGTTGCATGACAAATTGCAGCTGAAGTCCTCATCAGCTGATTCGATTGACCGCCAACCCACAAAATCAAAGCCGATGGTTGTGGATAAAAGAGTTGAGATGGCCAAAAGCTCGGTGCATATCATGGTGGGGGCAGTGCGAAGCTCCCGTTATTTCAGCCTCTCAGAACTTAAAGGCTTCTTTGAATCCCAACAGCATATTTTGACCACAGTGTTGGTAAAAGGTTATGGCCAAAACTGGGAATTACAAACCGAATTGCGTGTGGCCTACAGAGAGTTGCAAGTTGAAATCGCGCTGTATTGGGAAGATGCCAAATTCTTACAAGCCGTCAAAGACAGAATCTTGTTCGACTGCAACGATAAAAGGCTGCCCCTTTTAAAAGAAGGCATCATGCCCTCATTGTTAAAAGTAGAAGCAGCTTTACAAGCAGCCCAAACGCAAACAAATTCACCTTTGCCCAATTCCCAAAGCCCAGTGAAATTCACTGGCGCACCTGTCCCCGTTCTCATAGTGCCGGGGAACAGACCCATGCAGCAATCTCGCGAGACAATCACCAACGGCTTCTGATAAAATGCTGCACTTTTTACAATTATTTGTGGAGTGGAAGCCATGCGCAGCCATGATTGTGGGCAAATCGACAGTTCGATGATCTCAAAAACGGTCACCCTGTGTGGCTGGGTGCACCGACGCCGTGACCACGGTGGGGTGATTTTTATCGACCTTCGTGACCGCTATGGCCTGGTGCAATTGGTCTTCAACCCCGAGCAAACCGCCCTTTTTGAGAAGGCCGGGGTGCTTAGAAACGAATTTGTGATTGAGGCCACGGGGGTGGTGAACCCGCGTCCGGCTGGCACCATTAACGAACAACTCAAAAGCGGCGAAGTGGAAGTCATCATCTCTGAACTCACGGTTTTAAACACTTCCGACCCCTTGCCCTTCAACCTAGACGACTATCAGAAAGTGGGCGAAGAAGTCCGCTTGAAATACCGATACCTCGATCTGCGCCGCAGCAGAATGCAGCAAAACCTGATTTTCAGGGCCAGTTTGATCTCGCATTGCCGGCAATTTTTAGAAAAAGAACGCTTTTTAGAGCTAGAAACCCCCATGTTGACCAAGGCCACCCCAGAAGGGGCGCGGGATTATTTGGTGCCCAGCCGCACCCAGCCGGGTTCGTTTTTTGCTTTGCCCCAGTCCCCACAATTGTTCAAACAATTGTTGATGATGTCGGGCTTTGAGCGTTATTACCAAGTGGTACGCTGCTTCCGTGATGAAGATTTGCGCGCCGACAGGCAGCCTGAATTCACCCAGCTCGACGTGGAAATGTCCTTCTGCGATGAACAGCAAGTGATGGGCTTGATGGAGGAAATGGTGCGCAGTGCCTTTTCCAAACTGCTGAAAGTGGAATTCCCCAACCCCATTCCCCGCATGACTTACGCCGAGGCCATGCGCCGTTTTGGCAGCGACAAGCCAGATTTGCGTAACCCCTTGGAATTGCAAGACATACACGATTTGGTGAAGGACTGTGAATTCAAAGTCTTCCGTGAAGCCGCCAATGATGAAGACAGCCGCGTGACCGTGCTGAAAGTGCCAGGCGGCGCCTCACTTTCCCGCAAAGAAATCGACGATTACACTGCCTATGTGGGCCAATTTGGGGCCAAGGGCTTAGCGTATATCAAGATCAACGACTTGGAAAAGGGCCCAGAAGGTTGGCAGTCACCCATCATCAAGTTCTTGGGTGAAGACGTGGTTCGTCAGATTTTGGCCAGAACTGAAGCTAAAACCTCTGATATTTTATTCTTCGGTGCCGATAAAGCCAAGGTGGTATCAGATGCCTTGGGTGGCTTGCGTATCAAACTGGGCCACGATTTGAAGCACGTTGAGTCAGGTTGGAAGCCACTGTGGGTAGTGGATTTCCCCATGTTCGAATGGAGCGAGGATGATCGCCGCTGGATGGCTTTACACCATCCCTTCACCTCTCCCGTGAATGCGGACGACATCAACGATCCCAAACATGCATTGGCTCGGGCTTACGATTTTGTATTGAATGGTGTGGAATTGGGCGGGGGCAGCATCCGTATCCACAACACTGGGTTACAACAGCAGGTGTTTGACATGTTGGGCATAGGCCCTGAAGAAGCCAAATCCAAATTTGGTTTCTTGCTAGATGCTTTGAAAATGGGTTGCCCACCCCATGGTGGTTTGGCATTCGGGGTAGATCGTTTGGTGATGTTAATGGTCGGGGCCACTTCAATCCGTGAAGTGATTGCGTTCCCCAAAACACAAAACGCCAGTTGCCCATTGACGAATGCACCCACGCCGGTTTCCCCCGCACAATTGAAAGAATTGGGGATTGCATTGCGCACGAAGGTGGAGTGAGATTTAAATGGCAGCAATAGCATTTACAGCGTACGCAGATTTGCCTGATTCTGTTTGTGAAGACAGAATCAGGGCGGCACGTGCTGCGCTGAAAAAAGAAGTTTTGCTTTTGGCGCACCATTATCAACGTGAGTCGGTGTACCAATTTGCGGATCAAACGGGCGACTCTTTGCAGTTGTCTCGTTTGGCTGCGGCTGCCACGTCCCCCCATATCGTGTTTTGTGGCGTGCATTTTATGGCAGAAGTGGCAGACATGCTCACTGCCCCCACCCAGAAAGTGATTTTGCCAGATTTGGCAGCAGGGTGTTCCATGGCCGACATGGCCAACTTGGTCACTGTGCAAAGGGCTTGGAAAGAATTGGGTACGGTATGTAACCCTGATGAAACCATTGTGCCCATTACGTACATCAATTCTGCAGCCGATTTAAAAGCCTTTTGTGGTGAGCATGGTGGCACGGTGTGCACCTCTACCAATGCGCGCGAAGTGCTTGCCTGGGCGTTGAAAGAACGCAAAAAAGTTTTATTTTTCCCTGATCAGCATTTGGGCCGCAACACGGCATACCGCATGGGCATTCCTTTGGAAGAAATGGTGGTGTGGAATTTCACCAAACCCATGGGTGGCTTGACGCCAGAGCAAATTGAAAAAGCGCGGATCTTTTTGTGGCAAGGGCATTGCTCAGTGCACCAAGTGTTTTTGACAGAGCATATTGCGCGTTACAAAGCGAAGTTTCCCGATGCCAATGTGATTGCGCACCCTGAGTGTTCATTTGAAGTATGTGAAGCCTCAGATTCAATTGGCAGCACAGATTTTATCATTCAAAAAGTAAAAGCCGCGAAAGCAGGCACACGTTGGCTCGTGGGCACTGAGTTGAACTTGGTGTCGCGCCTTGCCAAAGAAATGGCAGCTGAAGGCAAAGTGGTGGATTTTATGGCACCGATGGTGTGCAATTGTTCCACGATGTACCGCGTAGACGTGCAACACTTGGCTTGGGCATTGGACAATTTGCTTGAAGGCGAAGTGGTAAACCAAATCAAGGTGCCAGAAGCCGTGCAAAAGCAGGCGCTGTTGGCACTAAACCGCATGTATTTAATTTCTTAAGAGGATGAGTGGGCATGGCAGGTCATAGCAAATGGGCAAATATCAAGCACCGCAAAGGCGCACAAGATGCACGCAAGGGCAAACTTTTCACCAAAATCATTCGTGAAATCAGCATTTCTGCCAAGCTGGGCGGGGGCGATGCCAGCGCCAACCCACGTTTGCGTGCCGCGATTGACAAAGCCATGGGCGAGAACATGACCCGCGACGTGGTCAACCGTGCCATCGCGCGTGGTGTTGGCGGCGATGCCGGCGACAACATGGAAGACATCCGCTACGAAGGCTACGGCCCAGGTGGCGTGGCCGTGATGGTGGATTGCTTGAGCGACAACCGCAACCGCACCGTATCAGACGTGCGTTTTGCCTTCACAAAATCTGGCGGCAATTTGGGAACAGATGGTTCTGTTGCCTATTTGTTCGATAAACAAAGCCAAATTTTGGTAGCCGAATTCAAAGACGAAGACAAACTGATGGAAGTGGCTTTAGATGGCGGTGCTGTGGATGTGAAAATCGACGGCGAAAATGCAGAAGTGTTGGCAATGCCAGAAGATCATGAAACCTTGGTAGAAATGCTGAAGAAAAACGGTTTCACCATCGAATCCGCTGAAATCACTTACTTGGCAAAACTCCAAGTCGCAGTAGAAGATTTAGAAATCGCCCAAAAACTTATCAAATTGGTAGACACTTTAGAAGATCTGGACGACGTCCAATCCGTCTATTCCAACGCCGAAATCGCCGAGTCCTTACTCGCCGAAATGGCGTAACCGTATTTACCTAGCCTGTATAAACCACGGATTGTAGGATGGGTGGAGCGCAGCGTAACCCATCATCTGCTGTGATGGGTTACGCTGCGCTCCACCCATCCTACGGCTCACATACCCAACGAAAGCTTCCGAACAAAGATCTTGTTCTGAGGCGCTGCATGGCTGTGAGCTGGCATGCTGAGCTGATGTGACTGTTCAAGATATTGCGGAGTAGAAACCACGTATGCTGGGCCCAAATCTTCGGCATATTCCAACTTCTGTGGGATCATGCCGGTTGTGGAACCTGCCCACCCTTGTTGGTATCTACCAAGAGGTGCGATGCCGTATGCATCTGGCTTTTCCGGTTTTGCACCATGGCTTAGCAGCAATTTTACTGCCTCATCATTCCTGCTTAAACATGCTTGATGCAATGGCGTCATGCCACTTTTATCAGTTGCATTGATGAGGGCGCCCCAATGGAGCAAAAGTAACATGAGATTTGTCTGATTGTATTTTGCAGCGATGTGTAAGGGTGTTAAGCCTATCATGTCAATTGTAAGGGGATTGGCCCCAGCTTCTAATAACATTTGGAAAGCCGGCTTCACAGTGATAAGCGGCTCTCTTTGCTTGCTGATTTCATAAATGACAAATTTTAACAACTCTGGGTGAATTTTGGCCCCGGCACTGATAAGCAAAGAAATGATATGCGGGTGACCATTGCATGCCGCTGCCAGCAAGGGGGAATTTGAATACTCCCTTTCATTGGGGTTCACATTCGCAGCCAGTAAAATTTCAACCACGTCAATATCACCCTTGCTGCAGGCCAAAAACAACAGCTCTTGGGTATTAGGCGTGGGGCCCACTTTTGCCAAAGCTTGAAACAACGGGACAAGTGGGATTGAATAAGGGTGAGAAGATTTAGGCGGTGTACGCCAAACAGCGGCCAATTGTCCAAAGACTTTGTCGGTTTCTTCCACGCTTTTTAAAAAATCATTCTGGTTGTCAAAATGGGGCGGTGTGAAATCTATAATAGGTGATGTGAAAATTGAAGGCGGATCATCTGTTTCACGGTCTTCTTTATAATATTCAAATTGTTCAAAGTGTTTTTGATAATAGAGCTTTTCCAGAATTTTGTTTCGCAATAGAGGCTGATCTGCTGTTTTCAGATCTTCAGAGCGCAATTCCGGTAATAAAAAAACGGCCCGTGCTAAAATTTCTGGATTGCTAAGTTGCGATTGAAATTGATACACCATGCAAGCGCGCAGGGAAAATGGTGCGTTCTCTTTCAAATTGCGCCAGTGAAACGTTTCATGAAATGGGATTGCGAAATGCTGTGCATATATTTTGTCATATTCTAAAAAAAATTCTGGACTATTGTTTGCTTCAATACCCAAGCTCAGATAAACCCGGTTTAGAAAATATCTTTTCGCATGCGAAGGATCGTTTAGTTCAACAGGAGATCGCATTTCAGGTGCCAGATATGGGTCGTGCGTATCGCTTTTTACGGTCGTATTATCTTGTGGAATCAAAAATTCAACGGCTTCTTTCGCCTCACCGCTTAAATTTTTTGCCAAAAGGGTGAGCTCGGGGCGCACGATTTCATGGGGTTCAGGTGGATTTTTTGTTTTATCAGTGCGAAAAGAATGGCTCATGATTAACGATGACATCCAAAGTTTGAAATCCCTTTTCCCCATGTCCAAAGCCAACAAATGTGGATTGAAATAGTTTGCTTTTATTTTGTCTTTGATGCCCATCGTATTTTTCGCCTTACAATAAATGTGTGCGGCATTGTATAATTCACCATCTAAAATACAACACAATTTCTGGGGAGGGAGCCTTGCGCATCATTGGTATCGATCCAGGCTCGCGCCTGACAGGTTTTGGCATTGTGGATCACGAAGGCAAAGAGACAAACTTTGTGGCCGCCGGTGTCATCAAACTTCCTTTGGATGATGGTTTCTTACCCCGATTGGGTGATATTTTTTTTGCACTTACGGAAGTGTTGATCAAATACAAACCTGAAAAAGCGGCCATTGAAGCTGTTTTCATGCATAAAAATGCAGGCGCAGCCTTGAAATTAGGTCAAGCCCGTGGCGCTGCAGTGGCCACATTGATGTCGCAACGTTTAACCGTGGCAGAATACAGTGCCCGCGAAATCAAACAAGCTGTGGTTGGCTATGGGGCGGCCAAAAAAGAACAAGTGCAACATATGGTGCGGATTTTATTGAAGCTAAACCAAAACCCATCCCCCGACGCCGCCGATGCGTTGGCAGTCGCTTTATGTCATGCTCACACAAAGCATTTGGTGCCCCCAAAAAAGTGATCATACGTAGGATGGGTCTACGCGTCCGCGCGTTGACCCATCATCCCGACGGTGCCAAACAGGATGATGGGTCATTGCGAAGACGCAACGACCCATCCTACGAAAGAGATCCCCGCGGGGTAAAATGTAAAGATAAAACTCACAGGAGATCCACATGTTCCACTTCCTCCGAGGCCAACTGGCCCACACCCAAGCTCCCATCGTGGTGCTGGATGTACAAGGCGTAGGCTATGAACTCCAAGTCCCCATCTCTACCTTCGATGCTTTGCCCGCTTTAAACCAAACCGTGATTTTATTCACCCACGTGGTCGTCCGGGAGGACGCAGAGCAAATTTTCGGCTTCATGACAGCCCGAGAACGCGATTTTTTCCGCAGCTTGATCAAAGTAAATGGCATTGGCCCCAAAGCCGCTTTGTCTTTATTATCACACCTGCCATTTGAACAATTGATAAACGCCTTGTCAGAAGATCACCATCTGCTGACCAAAGTCCCAGGCATTGGCAAAAAAACCGCTGAGCGTTTGGTGATAGAATTCCGTGACAAACTGGGCGAATTCATGATGATGTTGCCAAACTCAGAAAGAAAGGCCGGCACATCTGCCAAAGCAGAGGCTTTCAGTGCACTGTTGGCCTTGGGTTACAAAGAAGCGGAAGCCCAAACGGCCCTGAAAAAAATCGAAGGCGATCATTCAGCGCAACAGTATATTCGGAATGCTTTAGGCTTATTGGCAAAGTGATCTCAGGGGTATTAGACAATGGATGAACGGCTCATAGCCCACGAATCGTTAGACGATGACGAAAAAATCGCACGCACCACGCGTCCCAAAGTATTGAGCGAGTACATTGGTCAAAAAAAAGTGCGCGATCAAATCGATATTTTTATTCAAGCGGCCAAGAAGCGGCAAGATGCGCTGGATCACGTCTTGTTATATGGCCCACCTGGTTTGGGCAAAACCACTTTGGCGCGGATTATTGCAGAAGAATTACAAGTGGGCTTAAAGCAAACCTCAGGCCCTGTTTTGGAAAAAGCGGGGGATTTGGCTGCCATATTAACCAACCTCGAACCCCACGACGTTTTGTTTCTGGATGAAATCCACCGTTTAAGCCCAACGATTGAAGAAATTCTGTACCCAGCTATGGAAGATTTTCAGCTGGATATCATGATCGGCGAAGGGCCCACAGCACGTTCCATCAAGTTGGAATTGCCACCCTTTACTTTGGTGGGCGCCACCACCCGTGCGGGCAGTTTAACCGCGCCCTTGCGTGATCGTTTCGGCATTGTGGCAAGACTTGAGTTTTACTCTGTGGCCGAACTCACTGAAATCGTGTTGCGTGCAGCCAGGCTTTTGCATGTGCCCATCGAAGAAAGTGGTGCATTGGAAATTGCCAAACGTTCTCGCGGCACACCCAGAATTGCCAACCGCTTATTGCGCCGTGTGCGTGATGTGGCAGAAGTGAAAGGGGAAGGCTGTGTGACAGGCCCCTTGGCAGACGAAGCGCTGTCTATGCTAGAGGTAGACAAAGCCGGCTTCGACATCATGGACCGCAAACTCCTAGAAGCCGTGATTTTACGTTTCGATGGGGGCCCTGTGGGTGTTGAAAGCATCGCCGCCAGTATTTCAGAAGAAAAAGACACCATTTCAGATGTCATCGAACCCTATTTGATTCAACAAGGCTATTTGATGCGCACCCCACGTGGGCGCGTGGCAACGGAAGCCGCATACCGCCATTTGGGATTACAAGAGAAGGAGCAGGCATGAGCCCATTTTATTTCCGAAAAACCATTTATTATGCTGACACAGACGCCTACGGCGTGGTATACCACGGCAATTATTTGTCTATTTTTGAAAGTGCGCGCACAGAAGCCTTGCATGAAATAGGGGTTTCTTTGATAGACTTGGCGCAGCGTTGGGATTGTCTGTTTGTGGCAAGGCGGGTCAACCTAGAATACCTAGGCCCCCTCCATTTGGAAGACAAAATTGAGGTGGAAACCCGCGTGGCAGAAATCCGCCCCATGAGCGTGATTTACCACCAAACGCTTTATAGAGTCGATCAAAAAGAAGCTATTCTTACAAAGCTGGATTTAAAATTAGCCTGTGTCGGAAAAGACTTTAAATTGAAGAACATCCCTGAACCTTTGGTTGCGGAGCTATCACGTTGAACGGTCAAATTTCCATATTGTCTCTTATCTTGCATGCCAGCATATTGGTTCAGCTGGTCATGTTGCTTTTGTTGATGTTGTCCGTTGTCTCGTGGACATTTATTTTTCAACGAAACAAAGCCCTAAAAGAAGTGGCCTCTCTCTCTGATGAGTTTGAAGATTTGTTCTGGAGTGGTGGCGATCTCGTCAAACTCTACGAACAAGCCTGCTCCCGCCGCGGCGATTCTCGCGGTATGGAAGCCATTTTCAAAGCCGGTTTCAAAGAATTCATGCGCCTGCGCAACCAGGCAGACAGCGATCCCACTTCCGTGATGGTGGGCACAGAGCGTGCCATGCGTGTGGCCTTGTCGCACGAACAAAGCAAACTTGAAACCCACTTGGCCTTCTTGGCCACAGTCGGCTCAACCAGCCCCTATGTTGGCTTGTTTGGCACCGTGTGGGGGATCATGAGCGCATTCCAAGCTTTGGGCACCGTGCAACAAGCCACGTTGGCAATGGTTGCACCCGGGATCTCTGAAGCCTTGGTGGCAACCGCAATGGGCTTGTTTGCCGCAATTCCTGCAGTGGTGGCTTATAACCGCTATGCAGATTCAGCTGGCAACTTGGGCAACCGTTTCCAAACCTTTGCAGACGAATTCTCGACCATTTTGCACAGGCGTGTGTATGGTCCGCAAAAACAGCAGGCATAAGCAATGAATACACGGGGAACCAAAAAAGGCCGGCCCATGGCCGAAATCAATGTGGTGCCTTACATCGATGTGATGTTGGTGCTTTTGATTATTTTCATGGTCACAGCCCCTTTGCTGACGCAAGGTGTGCAAGTGGCCTTGCCTGAAGCCAGCGCCGAAGTGTTGCCTGAGCAGGACAACCAGCCCCTTATCGTCTCTGTCGATGTCGACGGCAAATTTTATCTGAACGTCGCAGACAACCCCAAAGCCGCCATGGAGCCTTCCGCCATTTCATTGCGTGTGGCAGCCGAATTGAAACGGCAACCCAAACGCTCAGTGTTGGTGCGCGGCGACATGAACGTGGACTACGGAAAGGTCATGAAAGCCATGGTATTGCTTCAGCAAGCGGGCGCGAAGCAGGTAGGCTTGGTCACCGAAAACCCGCCTGATCAAAAGGGGTGATGATGTCGTTTCGCCCGCGCAAAGAAAAATACAAAAAGCCTTTGGCCTACGCTTTAGGGGTGCATGTTGCTGTGGCACTGTTGTTGCTCATCAACATTTCTTTGTCGCCTGAAGTCATGAAATTGCCTGCTGTGGCTCCCAAAATAGATGCGATAGATTCTACCCTCGTTGATGCAAGCGATGTGGCAGAAGAAATAAAGCGCCTAGAGCACAAAGAACACCAAGCCAAGCAAAAACTGCAAACTGAAAAAGACAACCTACAAGCCATGGCCGATAAAGCCAAAAAAGAGCGTGAAGCAGAAGAGGCCAAGGTCGAAGAAATCAAAAAGCAGGCAGAGCTTGCCAAACAAGAAGAAGTCAAACGCCTGAAAGAAAAAGTTGAGGCTGAGCAATTGTTGGCCAAAGTGCAAGCTGAGAAAAAAGCAGAAGAAGTGCGCTTAGAAAAGCTTAAAGTCCAGCGTGAAAAAGAAACCAAAGAAGCCGAGCAGGCGAAATTGGAAGCCAAAAAATTGGCTGAGCAACGCAAAAAAGAAACTGAAAAGCTGGAAGCTGCCAAGCAGGAAAAACTGAAGAAAGAAGCTGAGTTGAAAAAGGCTGAGCTTGCCAAGAAAGAAGCCGAACTGAAAAAAGCCGAGCTTGCCAAAAAAGAAGCCAGCCAGCGCGCCAAGCGTGAAGCAATGTTGCAGGAAAGCCTGATGGCAGAGGGCGAAACAGCCAAAATTGAAGATGAAATAGCGCGCTACACTGCGCTTATCATGGCCAAGGTGAACCGCAATTGGGCAAAGCCCTTGGGTGTGCCTGAAGGTTTGTCTTGTACTGTGCAAGTGAGAATTTTGCCAGATGGTGAAGTGATTGAAGCTGTGGTGGCTGCGTCCAGTGGCAACGTGGCTTTCGATCGCTCATCTGAGCTTGCGGTGCGAAAGTCGTCCCCCTTGCCGGTGCCGACTGATTTGAAAGCCATGGATCAGTTTCGGCAGTTTAAGTTTATATTCAAGCCTGACGCATGAAAGTTGAGGTGAACATGAAATCGAAAATTTGCAGCCTTTTGTTGGTGTTTTTTTCCTCCGTCAGCTTTGCGGATGTCACCATTCAAATCACCCGGGGTTACGATGCCGCCATCCCCATTGCTGTGGTGCCCTTCAAGGATGCAGCGAGCAATGCCCCAATGGATGTGGCTGATGTGGTGAATTCCGATTTGTACATGAGTGGCCAATTCAATACCTTTGATGCCGCCAGGTTCACCCAAGTGCCCCATGATTCTGCCTCGGCAAACATGAGCTATTTTCGCCAAATGGGCGCTGAAAATGCGGTAGTGGGCCAAATTCGCCCTGTGGGCAACAACCGCTACGATGTGCAATTTGAATTGATTGATATCTTCAAGAAAAACAACCCAGGCATGGCTACAAGCGGCAACACTGTTTTGTTGGCCAAATCTTTTGTGGGTGTGGAAGGCAAAGATTTACGCCGTTTGGCCCACCATATCAGCGATTTGGTATACGAGCGGATTTTGGGCGTGCGCGGGGCTTTTTCCACCCGTTTGGCCTATATCTCGGTGGATCGCAATGGCAAGAACCCAGCGTATGCCTTAGAAGTGTCGGATGTAGATGGCTACAACGCACAAAAAGTGGTGATGTCACGTGAGCCTTTGATGTCACCGTCTTGGTCACCTGATGGTCGCAAGTTGGCCTATGTGTCCTTCGAAACCCACCGTGCAGAAGTGTATGTGGTGGATCTTGCCACAGGTCAGCGTGAAAGAATCACCCGCTTCCCAGGGATCAACGGGGCCCCAGCTTGGTCGCCAGATGGCAGCAAATTGGCTGTGACGCTTTCAAAAGACGGCACCCCTAAAATTTATGTGGTCGAATTGGCCACCCGCACTTTGCGTCGCGTGACGGACGGGGTCGCGATAGACACCGAACCCTGCTGGACCAACGACGGCCAAAACATTGTTTTCACCAGCAGCCGTGGTGGCAAACCCCAAATTTACCAAGTGAATTTGGCATCAGGCAATGTGCAACGTTTGACCTTCCAAGGGGATTACAATGCACGTGCTACACTCACGCCTGATGGCCGCAAAATGGTGCTCATCCATTTGACCGGCAATGGGTATAACATCGCGTTGAAAGATTTGCAGAGTGACAATGTCACCTTGTTGTCCCGTTCAACTTTAGATGAGTCGCCCACTGTTTCGCCTAATGGTGCGATGGTTTTGTACGGCACACAAGAAGGCACCCGAGGCGTGTTGGGAGCCGTGTCGATTGATGGTCGCGTGCGCTTGCGTTTACCTGCACGATCAGGTAGTGTACAAGAGCCAGCATGGTCACCCTTTTTGTCTTAAAAATTAACAACGGAGCGGGTTAATGCGTAAACAACAAATTCTTAAAACATTGGCAGTTGTGGTTGCTTCAGTTTGGTTGGCAGGTTGTGCCTCCACCTCTGACAGAGAAGCGATGAATGATGGCGCAATGGGTTCAGGTGCAGACGGCGCTGCTGCATTCAACGGCAAAGACTTGAGCGAAAGCGAAAAGCAACTCTTGAGCCAACGCGTGTACTACTTTGATTTGGACAGCTACGCAATGGCTGATACCGATCAAGCCTCAATCGATGCACACGCACGTTACCTCAAAAATTACCCACGTACCCACATCCGTATCGAAGGTCACACCGACGAACGCGGCAGCCGTGAGTACAACGTAGGTTTGGGCGAACACCGTGGTAACACCGTTGCCAACGCTTTGTCCCTACGTGGCGTGCCACGTGAGCAAATCAGCGTGGTTAGCTATGGCAAAGAAAAGCCAGCAGCATTGGGACATGACCAAGCAGCATGGGCTCAAAACCGCCGTGGCATCATCCAATACGAAATCACTGAATAAGTCAGGGTAAAGATTCAACACCCACTTGCATGAGACGGCAACCGATCATGCTCCCTCTCCCGCGTCTTCGTGGGAGAGGGCGGGGGGTGAGGGCGCGCCGCAGGCCAGCCCAAATTGACTCACATGACAAGTTCAATTGATAAAAACCACCAATAGGCTATCCTATTGGTGGTTTTTCCATTTGTGGATCTTACAAGCATGAAAGCAATAGCCATCACTTTATTCGCAGTTTTAGGGTTTCAAAGCGTCTTCGCCGATGCTGATGTGGAATCCAGAACCTTTCAAGACAGCCCCAACGGCTCCGGCAACATGGCCTTCGTAGAAGGGCCTGTGAACCGTTCCTCTCAGGCCAACATGGGGGTAGGGGCCGATCCTTACGCCCGCATCGATGCCCTGAACCAAGAGGTGGCTGAACTAAGAGGCCGCCTAGAAGAACAAGATCACCAAATTCAACAATTGAACAAGCGCCAACGCGAATTGTATTTGGATTTGGAAAAGCGTTTCGGCGGCATGACCCCACAACACACTGATGCCAGCGACGTGATGCCCAATGAAGAAGGCAAGCGTACGTTCTCTAACGAAACCTTTGCCCAAGCCGCAGGCGCCGCTGCCGCGGGGGACATGAAAACCGCCGCAAACGACATGCAGTCTGAATTGAACAATGCGGTCATGGGTGGCGCAAGAGATGAAGCCGCTTACAAAGCCGCCTACGAATTGATGCGTCAGAAAAAGTACACTGAAGCCACAGCTGCTTTTCACCAAATGTTAGAAAACACCCCTCACAGCAAGCACACAGCCAATGTGCATTTTTGGTTGGGTGAATTGGCGATGTTAGGTGGCAACAATGCAGACGCTGAAGCCGAATACAACCAAGTGGTAAACAACTACCCCACCAGCCCCAAGGCCCCTGATTCATTGGTGAAATTGGGCATGTTGGCGGCAGACAAAAACCACGGCACAGTGGCCAAAGAATTTTACCAACGTGTGATCAATGAGTTTCCTGATTCCCCAGCGGCCCAAGTGGCAGCCAAACAGAAGTTAAGATTGGAAAAAGCCGGTATTTAAGATGTCAGAAGCAGTAAAAGAAGATCGTTTGCGGATCACTGAAATTTTTTATTCTTTGCAAGGTGAAACCACCTTCATGGGTTTGCCCACCGCCTTTGTGCGTTTGACGGGTTGCCCTTTGCGCTGCCAGTACTGTGACACAAGCTATGCCTTTTCAGGCGGCGAGTGGGTATCACATCAGTCGATATTAGACCGTATAGAAGCCATGGGCGCCCGCTATGTCACCGTGACGGGTGGTGAGCCCTTGGCACAAAAAGGCACGCCCAAGCTCATTCAAGCGCTGTTAGACAAAGGCCATTCTGTTTCATTAGAAACAAGCGGTGCTTTGGATATCAGCCAAGTTGATCCTCGGTGTTTTGTGATTTTGGATCTGAAAACACCAGACTCAAAAGAATCCCACCGCAACCTTTGGGAAAACATTCCGCATCTGAAAAAGCAGGATGAGGTAAAGTTCGTGATCTGCTCACGCACCGATTTTGATTGGGCGAAAGCGATGGTGGTTGAGCATGATTTGTCGAGCAAGGTGAATACCATTTTATTTTCCCCAAGCTACGCCGATTTAGCGCCAGCCGTATTAGCCGAATGGATATTAGAAGACAAACTCCAAGTGCGCTTTCAAATCCAGCTCCACAAAGTATTGTGGAACGACGCCAAAGGCAAATAACCCCCATTTTTTTAATTGACGATCCGCCGTAGGATGGGTCTACGCGTCTTCGCGTTGACCCATCATCCCAAATTAAATTCAAACTCCTCCCACAAAAAATTGGTCTATAGTTTGTTGACCATCTATCTTCAATGACAATACATTCAGTGTAGTGGTCGAGTATTGAATGTAAGGAGTATCATATGCAATCAAGTGAAATCCTAGGTGCAGTGGCAAAAGCAAGCGCTCTCGTGCCAGTAGGTATGCTGGGCATGGGCGTCATCGCAACATTAGATCAAGCTGTGAACAGTCTTTACGGTTCAGGCATAGTGGTCGCCATCAATACCTATATTGTACCCTTGCCTGAAGTCGCGGCATTGTGTTGGGGCGCTTCTCTGGCATTCAAGTTAGCCCAACATCATTATGCAAGACAAGAACAAAAAACAGCCGCAGCAGCAGAAGCGCTGAAGCACTTTGATACGAATCCCCAGATGCAATCCATTCAGTATACTGCCGGCTCAGCCGAGCTGAGTTTGGCCGAAAAAGGTGAAATGGTGGAGGATACTGATCTTGCAGATGAACTGTTGCAAGTTGTCACCACACAAGCTTTTTACGGGTCACACTTTTTGTCCGGTCATCCCACTGCTGGCTCATCACATATTGATAAAATGATGGCTGCAGTTAAAAAGAATCAGCAAACCCACAATGAAGCCGCTAAAAATAATAAAAGCTTCAGAATTACTTTTGGTTAAACCCAACTCCTGGCTGATGGGGGAACTCAATATAAAATCCCACATTCCTCATCAGCCAAGCGACACAGACGTTAATAACGCGCTTTGAGAGAAAACAACCCACGCATCACCTCGTGATCCAAGGGGTCATTTTCATCATTGGCATAAGAGGTGGCTTCAGCTTGGTTAACAGGCGTGAATACCACTTCTTCAGAATAGGGCGCAAAGACTATTGCCGCCTCTGCACTCTCTTCACTCATAATCGCAGCTGAAGACGTGCTTGCCGACACCCCCGCTGAAGCTGCAATTTCTCTGTTCTTGTTCAAATCTTTTTTCACAGCATGCACAGCACCCATCACATTGCTATAAACAGACGACAATTGCCCATTTTGATCCCCAAATTGTGCCAATGCAGACAATACGATAATGTCTTCCCCCAAAGTCTCTTCTTTATATTCAACCGGTGAAACAGATTGATTCAATAAAATCACATCAATTTTTTCCATGAGATCGGTTGTGAGGCTATTTAAAAATTTCGCTCTCAGTTTCAAATAATCTTTGGTGTAAACAAAATGTTCCCCATCGATTGCGTATTGCCTTTCGCCTTTTAAAACAGAGGCCCTGTTATTTTCAGAAAAATACACCAACGCAGTGTACAGTTTTGTTCTTTTCGCGGCAGTAGAGCAGGCAATTAATTCGGCTTTAAAAGCATTGCAGGCAACCTGAGACAGGACCTGTTCAAGTCGCTGTCTTCTGGTAGATGTTTCACTTAAAACCGGGTGTTCATGTTTTGTCAAAGCATGCCCCAGATGATTTAGGGTATATTTTAGACAAGACGGCCGGTCAGGCCACATTTTACCTGTTGCATTGTTACCACGGCGCAAATCTTTCAGCGCATAGACATAATCATTTTGTAAGGCGGGCTTGCCTTTGCAGGCCAAGAAAACCAAGGCACTGTAACGGCGCACCGCGCGTGATCCATTGATATCATCTTGAGACAAGGGCACCAGAACAGACTCTGCAAATTCATTTCCGATGCTTTCCCTGCGTTTTGCCTTTCCAGTAAAATAATTGGGATACTCTTCTGTAAGCGATTCTGGATCATATGCCCGCAGAGCGGTTTCAAAAATGTCCTCTTGATTTTGAAACAATGCCCTTGCTTTTTTTAAGGTTTTATTGTGGCCCCGTATATACTTTTTGATCACGTCTTCATCGTCAAAAAATTCAGGGTGTGCCCCAGACGCTTTCATTAGAGTCAAAATCAAGCGTTTGATGTCACGCTCTACAGCTTCCACACTCAGCGTGTCTAGGGCTTCGCCAAATAACCCTTCTAAAACAGGCAGCTTTCTTTCGTAGCTGTCTGTGGAATCCAAGACTTTTTCTTCAAACGATTTTGCTAGGATTTTTAATCTGTCCATGCGTTTAAATTCAAGCAGGAAATCATTCTGGACTGATTTTTTATCGAATAAAGTGTCAATCACGTTTTCCGCAATTGCATTAAAGTTTGGATGTTGATTCGGCGCCACAAAAGGGGCGCGTAACTTGGGGTAATCACCACCCAGCAGCAGATTGAAAAAAAGGATAAAGTTTTTTAAATGGGTGCGTTTGTCGATTACAAACCGCGTGCTTCTTGATTCAAGCACCCAAAAGCGTGCTTTTTCAACCACACCAGGGATGGCCAAAAACAAACAAGCATCGCCCCATCTGTTGCTGTGCATGAAATGGCTTAAAAGAATGTCAAAATTATCGGAAAAATTTTTGGCGAATAGGGGGTGTTGTACAATGAGTTTAAAAACTTGAAAAGGTACACACCCGGCGAGTTTTTGCAAAATTTGCATTTGACAGGCTTCATCGCTCAAATTCAAATTCTGCAAAAGCACATCATCCAATTCATTTTCATTGTGCAATAACTGCAGCCATTTTGATGCGGAGTGTTGCTTGTGGCCATTTGCCGTGTCCAACAGTTTGATGAATTGGACAAATTTGAATAAATCCGGTCGGGTCCTGATGAAGAATTGAAGGCTGTGGTTCCAATTTCTGCCGTAATAGGCCTTTTGTAGGTCTAACATTTCTGCCAGATACTGTTTGTGTTTTTTGTATAATGGCTCTTTTCCGAATTGTAGGCACATCTCATGGAAGAGGGCATGTTTTCGAATGCTTGCCTGTGGTTCGCTTATCTCACAGTGGAAGGCATAGCTTAAGGCGGCATCGTCCTCATGGTATACAGCGCAAGCAATGTATTTGGTAAAAGTGTTCAGGGAGAAGATTTTATTTTCATAGGCCAATTTAAAGGATTTTTTGGAAGGGTTAATGGCTTTGCCGGCTGCCACACTTAACCACCCCCAGCCAGAGGGAGCGTTGTACTCTTGTTTTACGTGTTTGAAATAAAGGGGGAGTTTGTGAGACTTTTCAATAAATTTGAAAATGGCCTCCAGCTCGACAAACACTTCAGGTGTGATGGTCAAATTGTGGGCCAAGTCTGTCAAGTCTCGGTCAATCAATTGCAGCATCTTAAACAGCAATTGCCAATCTGCATCAGTAAAGACATTGCTTTGCCGCCGAACCCTGTTCCAAATGCCCCGCATACCGCCTTCAGCGCGCGTTGTGGAGGTGATGGTGCGATTGAGAAAGCAATATTGAAAGCGCCGCCTATCGGGTGCTTCTAACGTTTCTGAAGCAGCATGTAGCATTGGGTAGAGGTTGGGGAATAGGCTTAGGTTGATGAGCATGTAGGCGTGTCTAAAGGGTAAATGAATCAAAAATACTAAGGGTTATGGAGAGGGTCGGCAAGAGTAATGAATAAATCAGCTAACCAACATTTTTTGGCTTGTCCACCCCGGCTTGTTGGGTTTCGCGAAGACGCTCTACCCAACCTACGAAGATCAGCATCAACGGCTACGATGATTGGTTAAATGGGCATTCTTGCGTAGGTTGGGTAGAGCGTCTTCGCGAAACCCAACAGCGGTAGTGGCCAACCCGAAGATGTTGGGTTTTGCAAGGTCGCGCAACCTAACCAACAGCGACATGATAAAAAGACTTGAGCTTTTCGTAAAAATCCGTATGATTCGCACTTTCTGGTTCTGGGTCGTTAGCTCAGTCGGTAGAGCAGCAGACTTTTAATCTGTTGGTCGAAGGTTCGAATCCTTCACGACCCACCATCAAAACCCACCTACTCCCTTTTTATTCATCTTCTTATACGCTCCTGTTTCAAGTCTCTTTCGTTTTAATTCAGGTTCTTCTTCGATTCGTTCAGGTTCTGCATTGGCGCGCTTCATACGCTCATTCAAATTCATATTCTCAAGCTGTTCAAATTTGGTTTCGTCGCAACTGAAAATCATTTTCGGGCTTTGGGCTTGCAGATCAGGCAAGACAGCTTCCAAAAGTTCAGCCCAATCGCGTGCTTTGGGTTCTTGCACATTTTCAATCTTGCGATACCGGAAAATTGAACCCAACCTTTCCAATCGGTTTAATAGGATCACTGTAAAGGGAAATGTCTTGGTCCCCGTGGGGCCACGCACCCCATCTTTTGCGAACCAATTCAGCTCATTCAGCCATTCCATATACTCGGTTTTTTTGGGCCGCCTGTCTTTGTCCGCGATATTCGATAAAGCCAAAAGCTCTGAAAGCGCGGCAGGCTTACCGTAGGCATAAAACAACAGGCCATACATCACTTCATAGTTGTATGAAGACAATTTTGAAAGGCTGATGCATTGGCTGGCCATCTCAGGCATTTTGTCAGGCACAGACAAAGCAATGGCGCACCTTTTGGCATTTTCATGAAAATACAGAACCAGCGTGGAAAACGCGGCTTGAAATTCCTGAGCCCTCTGGACAGCTTTTTCCATGACCGCTTTGGTTGAAAGGGGTGCTGCCCCCTCTTCTTCTTCCACGTCAATAAGCTCATCCGTCTGCGTGATATCAATAAAATACTGGGTCAATTGATTATACAACTGAGGCTCAAGCAATTGGGCCTTATCAAGGCACAGCAATGCAGCAGCATAATAACGAAATGTGGGCGTGGGGATGTGGGAAAGGCGTTCAGTCTCGTGAGAGAAAAGCAGATTATGCTTTGCTAACAATTTCAGCACGGTAAAGAGGGTGCCTAGGGTGTCTTCCTTTTCTAATACAAAAGTGAAAAGTTCCGGTGTCAGCAGCAAGAAATTTTTGCGCATTGCGTCAGGGTTATTAACATAATGCGCAAGCGCCCTGAACGGATTTAACATCGATAAGAGTGAACCACCGTTTGTCTTATCCTCGGCATAGCTATCGAATAAGACTTTGGCCACTTTATCGGAATGCGCTTTAATCAAGGCAATATCATTTTCAAAATGCTTTCTAAAATCCAGACCCGCGATGCGTGCATTCCAAAGGGATCTGTTTTTAGAGTCGATAAACCCGGCATACTCTTTTTCTAGCTCGGCAATTTCCTTCATATTACTTCCACAAGTAAGCCTTTCAAATATTCCCCTTCTTGTAATGCAGGATGCTTAGGGTGGCATGCTGAAAAAGAGAGGCGTTTCACAATGCGCCCCATGCGCGATGAGGCCACCAAGGCTTTTTGCAAAGCCGTTTGTAAGTCCGTCTCGCTCACGTGGTAAGAGCAGGAGGCTATCATGAGCATGCCGCCAGGTTGCACCAGGAGCAATGCCCGGGCAATCAGTTTTTGGTAGCCTTTCAAACCAGCCGCGAGATCCTTTTTGGATTTGACAAAAGCAGGGGGATCCAACAACACCATGTCAAAGCGTTGTTGAAGCGCAATGCGCTTTTCAATGTCTTCAAACACGTTCGCCACAGTGAACTCTGTGGTTTTTTCAACTTGATTCAGTTTGGCAGAAGCCTTGGCTGCGGCAATGGCGGTTTCGCTTTGGTCTATGCCAATAGCCTTTGTTGCCCCGGCCTTGGCACACTGCAATGCAAAACTGCCTGCATAACAGAAGTAGTCGATTACTGTTTTGCCTTTTGAAAGCGCAGCCATAAGCTTGCGGTTGTCTCTGTGGTCGTAAAACCAACCGGTTTTTTGGGCGCCCTGCAATTCTATTTTAAAGGCCACACCATTTTCCAAAACATCCAAATGGGTGATAGCCTCGCCTATGATTTCAGGTTCACGCACATCCAAATTTTCCAGCTTGCGGCTTCTTTGGTGACGGAAAATCACAATAGACTTAGGCGTCAGCGTGGTTTGCAAGGCCTCAACCACCAAGGGCAAAATGGTTTCTGCGCCGTGGGTGTTGGGTTGTACCACCACCACATCATTGAAACGATCAATGATAAGCCCTGGTAGAAAATCAGACTCAGCGTGCACCAAGCGGTAATAGGGTTCATCAAAAAACCATTCGCGACAGGTGAGGGCGCTTTTGATCCGCTGCGCAAAAAAAGCCGCATTCAAGGTTTCAGCCGTGTTTAGGGTCAAAATTCTGCCCGCAATCAGCTGGTGGCGGTTAAAGTAACCCAATGCCACAGAGCCGCCATTTTTTTCACGGAAAATAACAAGGGCACCCGGTGGCAGGGTTTTTGTGTCACCCCGCATTTCCACTTGGTTAGAATACAACCAAGGCAAACCGGACAGAATTTTACGCTCTTCGTTTTTATTTAAATAAACTGAAGGCAAATCGACAAAATCATTTTTCATACAACTTCTTTTTTAATAATTCGTTAACTTGTGCAGGATTGGCTTTGCCTTTGGTCTGCTTCATCACCGTGCCCACAAAAAAGCCAAACAGCGCGTCTTTGCCGTTACGCAAGGCGGCCAATTGTTCTGGGTGCGCAGCTATCACCTCATCAATGACTTTTTCGATGAGGCCGGTGTCAGACACTTGTTTCAAACCTTTTTGTTCAATAATCGTGTCAGGCGCCAAGCCTTCTTGCCACATGATTTCGAACACGGTTTTGGCGATTTTGCCAGAGATGGTATTGTCCACAATCCGTTGCAACAAAGCGGCCAGCGATTTGGCATCGACTTTGGATTCTGAAAATTCCAAATTTTCTTTGTTGAGCGCGGCAGACAAGTCTCCCATCACCCAGTTGGCAGCCAATTTTGCCTGATCTTTTCCTAAACTCGCCAACACAGCTTCAAAATAATCAGAATGCGCACGCGTGCTAGACAACACGCCAGCATCATAAAGTGAAAGGCCCAATTCTCTGACCAGGCGTTGGCGCTTGGCTTCAGGCAATTCAGGCAACGTGTCTTTGACTGACTGTAGGAAAGCATCGTCAATGATCAAAGGCAACAGATCCGGATCAGGGAAATACCGGTAATCGTTGGCTTCTTCCTTGCTGCGCATGGCGCGGGTTTCGTTTTTGTCAGGATCATACAGTCGGGTTTCTTGTTTGACTGTGCCGCCTGATTCAATCAATTCTATTTGCCGTTCAGCTTCATGGATAATCGCTTTTTCCACAAAACGGAAAGAATTGATATTTTTCAGTTCCACACGGGTGTTCAGTTTTTCTTCACCCTTTTTGCGAACCGAAACGTTGGCATCGCAGCGGAATGAGCCTTCTTGCAGGTTACCATCGCAAATGTCCAAATAGCAGACCAATTGGTGCAAGGTTTTCAAATAGGCCACAGCCTCTTTGGCGCTGCGCATGTCAGGTTTTGACACGATTTCCAAAAGTGGGGTGCCCGCACGGTTTAAATCGATGCCAGACATGCCCTGGATCACATCGTGCATGGATTTGCCCGCATCTTCTTCCATGTGCGCGCGTTCCAAGCGGATTGTTTTTTCTGTGTCATCATCCATCAACACTTTCAATTCGCCTTCGCCCACAATGGGGATTTCGAATTGGCTGATTTGGTAGCCTTTGGGCAAGTCTGGGTAAAAATAATTTTTACGCGCAAACACCGAACGTTTGTTGATTTTGGCATTCACAGCCAAGCCAAATACCAATGCCATTTCCACAGCCCGTTTGTTCAATACAGGCAACACACCTGGCATGCCCAAATCAATGATAGAGGCCTGCGTGTTGGGGCTGGCGCCAAACGCGGTTGAGGCCCCAGAAAAGGCTTTGGATTGTGTTTTCAATTGCACATGGACTTCAAGACCAATTACTGTTTCCCACGTCATGATCTTTCCTTAATTACTCAAAACCTTTGGGGGTTTGTGTGTGCCAATTTGTATTTTGTTGGTAGCGATGGGCCACATTCAAAAGCTTGGCCTCTTGGAACACTGGCGCTATCAATTGCACCCCAACTGGCAAGTTTTTCATAAAGCCACCGGGCATGGACAATGCAGGAAGGCCCGCCAAATTGGCCGCAATCGTGAAGATGTCAGACAAGTACATGGTGATGGGATCAGATGACTTTTCACCACGCTTGAATGCCACTTCAGGTGAGGTGGGGCCCAAGATCACATCGACTTCAGAGAAGGCTTGTTTAAAATCGTCAGCAATCAAGCGGCGCACTTGTTGGGCTTTGATGTAATACGCATCGTAGTAACCTGCAGACAATGCATAGGTGCCCATCATGATGCGGCGTTGCACTTCTTTGCCAAAACCTTCTGAACGTGATGAACAATACAAATCCAATAAATCTTTTGGATTGGCAGTACGGTGACCGTAACGCACCCCATCAAAACGCGACAAGTTAGAAGAGCATTCAGCCGAAGCCAAAATATAATAAACCGGAACAGACAGTGCGTTTTTCTCAAGCGAGATTTCTTTTAAAATCGCGCCTTCTTTTTCAAGCACTTTGGCAGCATCGTGGACGAGGCTTGCCAACTCTGGGTTCAAATCTTTTGAGAAGAATGATTTGGGCAAACCAATTTTCAAACCTTTCAAGGGCGCATTTAAATTGGCGGTAAAATCAGGCACGGGTTCGTTGACGGAGGTAGAATCTCTTTCATCAAAGCCTGAAATCACGTTCATCAAAAGTGCGCAGTCTTCTGCGGTGCGCCCCATGGGGCCTGCTTGATCCAAACTTGAGGCAAAGGCAATCATGCCAAAGCGGGACACGCGCCCGTAAGTGGGTTTCAAGCCCGTCAAATTGCACAATGAAGCAGGCTGGCGAATCGAGCCACCTGTGTCCGTGCCCGTGGCGATGGGGGCAAAGCCTGCAGCCACAGCCGCAGCCGAGCCACCAGATGAACCGCCTGGCACGCGTTCAATATCAAATGGGTTTTGTACCGCACCGTAAAATGAGGTCTCGTTGGATGAGCCCATGGCAAATTCATCCATGTTGGTTTTGCCCAACATCACAATGCCGGCTTGGTTGGTTTTTTGTACCAAGGTGGCATCATATGGGGCAATGAAATTGTCCAACATTTTTGAGCCACAAGTGGTTTTGACGCCATCGGTGCAGAAAATGTCTTTTTGGGCGATGGGCATGCCCAATAGGGGGCTTTGATCGCCTTTGGCGCGTTTGTCGTCTGCCGCTTTGGCTTGGGCCAGTGCGGATGCTTCGGTTACAGTCACAAAGCTTTTGACGGCGCCATCGTATTTTTTAATACGGTTCAAATAGAGTTGTGTGAGCTCAAGGCTGGAGATTTTCTTTTGCTCCAAGGCCGTTTTTAATGTTGCTACGGAATCAAAATGCATAAACCCATCCTTATTCGATCACGGCAGGCACAAGGTAAAGACCTGATGCGGTTTGCGGGGCATTTTTCTGGAGTTTTTCGCGATCGGGGTGTTCGCTGACAACGTCTTCCCGAAGGCGCAATTCCAAATCCAATGGGTGGGCCAGGGGCTGTACGCCGGTGGTGTCTTGCTGGCTGATGGTTTCAACCAAGTCTAAAACCTTTGAAAGCTCAGAGGCGAGGGCAGGAAGGCTGGATTCATCCAGTTTCAACCGCGCCAAAAGGCCGATTTTTTTGACCACTTCAGGGGTGAGCGACATCCTAAACTCCGTCATTTCAGGAAACGCCCACTCTAGCATATTCCCCTTTTGGCTGAAAATGCATCTTTGCCTTCTGCGAGCGTAGCCCGCATAAACCACCGCTCGTAGGATGGGTCCATGCGTCTTCGCATTGACCCATCGTCTTGTTGTGTATCGTGGAGAGTTGGGTGGATAAGGCACAACTTAACAAGACCGCAAATGATTGATTTAATCAATTGAAATATAAGGTATATTTTATTCTATCGTGATAAGCTAGACTGTATAAGACAGTGAAATTTAGTATACTCGAGGTGAGATATTGAGTCCGACAATTTTCAGATCAGGCTCCTATCGGTTTTATTTTTTTTCAAGAGAAGAGCCCAGAATGCATGTGCATATTACGTGCGCGGATGGTGAGGCAAAATTTTGGATAGAACCAATTGTTTCATTGGCATCTTACGAAGGCCTAAAAAAGCGCCAGCTCAAAGAGGTGCAATCATTGGTGGAGGAACATTTGGATGAAATCAGCAAAGCCTGGAAAAAACACTTTTCCAATTGAGCTCAACCTGACACAGTTCGGCATGTGGCTGTGTGTGGCTGAAACCGAGTATTTTCTATCCTACAAAGATTACCCATTTTTCAAAGAAGCAAGCGTTTCAAAAATATACAATGTTGAACTGCATCATGGTGCTCACTTGTATTGGCCTGACTTAGATGTAGATCTCAATATCGAGATTTTAAAAAATCCCCACCATTTTCCATTGATAGCGCATTGAGCGAGCACATCCCGCATAATCTACATAATCCTCGTAAACCAGGGTAGGGCTTAATCTGAGGTAGGGTGTGTGGAGCGCAACACACCATTGAATTACGCTCGGTTTGTACCGAGGAGCGCCAAAACCTCGCTGCCCCTTTGAATTGGGTTGTTGTGCAAAGCCACAACAACCCAATACTCATTTAGTCTGGTGGGTTACGCTGCCGCTCCACTCGCCCTGCACCGATCACCCACGATGCCATCAAAAGGAATTGCGAGCGAAGACGCCCGCAATGCTCATTATGATATAGCCTTCTGCCTACGCTTGTGACTCTGCGGCATTGTGAGGTTGGCGCGGTATTATGAGGCCCGTAGGTTGGGTTGAGCGTCTTCGCGAAACCCAACATCATACCCCCCCCAAAAAAATTCTCCCTCTCCTAAACAAAATTTAGCCAGCGTAGCCCGTAGTTTACACGGCTATGCACGCTTCAGCTTAAAAAGTAATTCGAACAATTAGTGTTGTAACCCCCATATTGATATGGTTAAATAACTTATATTTTGCCATTCATGTGAGTATACATCAAATGGGATTGACAGCCTCCAAGCTTCCAGTAACTGAATTGAAATTGAATTCAGCGCCTAACAACGCCCAGGTTCAATTTGAGGAGCCTACTTTATTCACGGCACTCTTAAAGGTTTGTGAACAACTTGATGAAGAAGAAGCTGCATATAGCCCATTAAAAATAAACATGCAGTACTATCAAACAATGCTGAAAAAGTGTGTCGATCCGGATCACTCTATTCAGGCCATGACAATAAAGGATTTTTGTGAAGCGGCAGAAAGTGGGGAAGTGAGTGAAGCCTTTCTGCAATCAATACTCACCCAAGATGCTGCATTCATGAATGCAGGAAAATCAGATAGACGTTATAACGATACGGCCTTTTGGTTGGCGCTTAAAAATACACGCATCATGGTGGTGAGACTATTGCTTGCCGATCCAAGAGTCGATGTGAATCAGCAAGATGGGAATGGTTACTCCGCATTATTGTGGGCCATAAAGAGAGGAAATACGGATGTTGTGAAATTATTGCTCACCGAGCCCAGATTGCGTGCCGCAGGAAAATACGAAAGAGGCAAAACGGAATTGATTGTGGCAGCTGAGGATGGTCATGTGGAAATTGTGAGATCATTGCTTCTGGATCCACGGTTTGACTGTAATGTGATCGATCATGAAGGGGGCACTGCGCTAATGAGGGCAGTGATAAATGGACATGAAGACATCGTCACTTTGATGCTGAATTCCCCAAGAGTCAATATAAATCAAAAAAATGAATGCGGGTTCGATGCTTTCCTGGTTGCAGTTGATCGCCAGAAATTGGGGAGTGTAAAAATTTTATTGGCATCGCCTAACATCGATGTGAATCAAAGAGAGGATGATGATGGTTGGTCTGCACTTTTTTTTGCGATCAAAGAGCAGAATGCAGAAATGGTAAAGCTTTTGTTGAAAGACCCACGGATGTTGGTCAATCAAAGCGAAAATGAAGGCCTCTCTCCTCTCCTATTTGCTGTGGATACGTTACGTGTTGAAATGGTGAAGCTCGTGTTGGCTGAATCTAGAGTGGATGTGAATTTTGAGTTAAAACGAGGAAGGCTTACTGCACTGAGTTTGGCTGCTCTGAATGGTTTTAAAGAGGTGATAGAAGTCTTGTTGAAGGATGGAAGGGTAGATGTGTACCATCCAGCCTCAGCCTCTATTAACAAAACTGCTCTCAAGATTGCAGTGGTGAAAAAGCATTTTGAATGTGTCCCGCCGATTGCAATAGAAATGATTTGTCGGGAAATTGTGAAGCATTCCCTTAAGATAGGCGAACCTGTCGAAATTGATGAGGGATCAAAAAACGCTATTTTAGATGGTGTTTTTTTTGGCGTCACGATCGATGAGATTTTGCCTGCAACACGGGAAAAATATTGGCAGGCTGCGGTAGAAAGATGGAAGGTAAAAAATGCAGCGGATTTGTTCGCAATGTTTGTGTTTAATTCTGATGGCTTGGTTCAGCTGAAGGGCGTAAAGCCTGATGATATTTCTAGCGTGGTCAATTCAACTGATGAAGACTTATCAGCCACTGTATTGGGCATGAAAAGTGTATTGTATATTACACAAAAACTGCCAATGGAATTACAAATGGTAATGTCGCTTCGTGCATTTGGTTCAACAAGAACCAATATCCCAACAGAATATGGTAATCCGGCACTTGAGACATTGACCAAGAAGCTGACTCTGCAAACCTAGCCCAAAATAAATATAATTGTGATGGGTTACGCTGCGCTTCACCCATCCTACAGCTCGTGGCTTTTCCAGGCTACGCTCGCTCAACCTAACCCAGTTTGGAATGTGGTTGTGTGTGGCTGAAGCCGAGTATTTCTTATCCTACAAAGATTACCCATTTTTTAAAGAAGCCAGTGTTTCAAAAATATACAATGTAGAGCTGCATCATGGCGCCCATTTGTATTGGCCCGAGTTGGATGTGGATCTTAATATCGAAATTTTAAAAAACCCCCATCATTTTCCTTCGATCGCACATTGACATGACCTGGTCACTCACAGCCAAGTTTCAAGCGGAGTCTTGAAAAAGTCTTCAAGCGATAAGCTTGGATCGTTCACTATGAGTGTTGTCGCTCTTGGAGCCAATTTTTTGAACTTGGCAAGGCCTGCGTGTTGTCCTTCAAAAACACTGCTTTTCACTTCAATTGCCAAAAGTACTTTTCCTTTCGAAACGACATAATCTACTTCTGCATTGCCTTCTCTCCAATAATGTAAATTGGCTTTTAGCTTGCGACATTCATTTGCCAAGTGTGCCCCGACAGCAGACTCTACCCATCTGCCCCACTTTTCAGGTGTGCTTTGGATCTGTTCTTTTGTTTCATGGGTTGTGGCGCTCATCAGGGCATTGTTCAATACCTGCATTTTTAAAACAGAATTTCTTTGACGTAAAACATTTAAAGACCACTTGGGGATCCCCATCAATATGCCCGCACTTTCCAGCAACTTTAAATAATGGGCTAGGGTGGTGACATTGCCTGCGTCTTGTAATTGGCCCAATATTTTTGTAAATGACATCACCTGTCCTGAATAGGAGGCTGCCACAAAAAAAAGTTGTCGCAGTAATGCAGGCTTATCAATCCGTTGTAATAACAGAATGTCTTTTGACAAGGTGGGTTCTATCAATGAATCATTGGCATATTGGCGCCAACGTGATTCGTCATGGTAAAGCGCTGCCGCACCAGGATATCCCCCAAAGAAGATGTAATCATCCAGTTTGAAACCGAAAGTGTCGCGCATTTCTGTGTACGACCAGTGGGTGGCAGGGATCAATTCGAAACGTCCAGCCAAGCTTTCAGTCAACCCCTGTTGCATCAACAATGGGGCCGAGCCCAACAATACGATTTGTAATGAGAGTTTGGCCCGTGTGTCTTCATCCCACAGGCGTTTCACCCAATCAGCCCATCCTGGAATTTTCTGGATTTCATCCAACACCAATATGGTTCCTGGATTTTTTTTTGCCGCCAAGCGGGCTTCTTCCCAATGGTGTGCAATCCACACGGCTTGAGGCATGGCAGGCATGTCTGCTGAATGGTAATAAAAAGGGACGCTGAGCTCAGATTCTAAAGCAAGTACAGCAGTGGTTTTGCCCACTTGTCTTGGCCCAGAAACCACTTGAATATAACGGCGAGGTTCCGCCAATCGTTGCAGCAAGAGTGTTGTAATGGCACGCATGGTTGTAAACTTTACTCAATACATTGAGTAAATTTACTCAATGCGTTGAGTAAATTCAAGTTATTGCTTTAACCAATTGAAATATAAAGCATATTAACTTCAATCATAAGCCAGACTTTATCGGATAGTTCCGTAGCTTGGGTTCTGCGCAGCGAAACCCAACAGCGATGATGGGCAACCTAAGATCTGGGTTTCGCGAAGACGTGGAGCCCAAGCTACGGGAGTGAGTCCTACATTTCCAAAACAAAATTTAGACAGAAAGCTAAAATCCCCTTGCCAGGCTGAAAACCCATGACTAGAGTTAGAAGAAGGGAAAGCAGTGAAGGAAAGGATGCCATGTTTAAATCGTTGCGCGGGTTATTTTCTACTGATTTATCAATCGACTTGGGTACGGCCAATACCCTTATCTATGTGCGGAATAAAGGCGTGGTTCTGGATGAACCATCAGTGGTCGCCATCCGTCAGGAAAAGATGAGTGGGGGGCAAAAAGTGGTGGCGGCAGTGGGTTTGGAAGCCAAACGCATGTTGGGCCGTACGCCTCATAACATCACAGCCATTCGCCCAATGAAAGATGGCGTTATCGCCGACTTTCACATCACCGAAAAAATGCTACAACATTTTATTCACAAAGTGCATGAAAACAAATTCTTTAAGCCAAGCCCAAGGGTTTTGGTGTGTGTGCCTTGCGGTTCTACCCAAGTGGAACGCCGCGCCATTCGCGAGTCTGCTTTGGGCGCCGGTGCCAGAGAAGTGTTTTTGATTGAAGAACCCATGGCTGCCGCTGTGGGGGCCGGTTTGCCTGTAGAAGCCGCCACTGCCTCAATGGTGGTGGACATCGGCGGGGGCACCACTGAGGTGGCCATTATTTCACTCAGTGGCATCGTGTATTCCGCTTCAGTGCGCGTGGGTGGCGATCGTTTCGATGAAGCCATTGTGAACTACGTGCGCCGCCATTTTGGCTGCTTGATTGGCGAAGCCACAGCAGAACGCATCAAACAAGAAATCGGCTGTGCCTTCACCCCAACCACTGCGCGCCATATCGAAGTGCGTGGCCGCAACTTGGCAGAAGGGATCCCCCGGGCCTTTACCCTTTCCAGCCACGAAATTTTGGAAGCCTTACAAGAACCCCTTTCAGGGATCGTGGGGGCTGTTCGGGCCGCATTGGAACAAGCACCACCTGAATTGGCTGCCGACATTGCCGAACAAGGCTTTGTGCTGACAGGCGGCGGGGCCTTGTTGCGCGATTTGGACAAATTGTTGACTGAAGAAACCGGATTGCCTGTCATCGTGGCTGAAAACCCACTCACTTGCGTCGCAAGAGGGGGCGGCCGTGCCTTAGAAATGATGGATGAAAAAGGCGGGGATGACTTACTCTCTTTTGAATAATCTCTGGGAAACAGGTCATGTTTCACAAAAAAATGATTTCAAACAGCCTGAGCTTCATGCTCGGGCTTTTGTTTTTAGGCGTCTTGCTGGTAGACAGCAAGACGTCATGGCTTAAACCCGTCCGCACCCGCGCTTATACCGTTATCACACCATTGATTGAATTCAATATGCTGCTCAAAAAAACACAACTGGCCTGTTTAGGCTATTTTGACCAGCTGGATGCCATGCACATCAAAATTGAAGGGCAAGAAAAAGAGATCACCGTATTAAAGGCGCAGCAAAATCTGCTCTATTCCTTGCATGCTGAAAACAACGCTTTGACGCGCTTGTTGAATGTCACTGAAGGCTTGGGTGTCAAAGTGAAAGTGGCTCGGATCATGCAAGCATTGCCTGAAACCGGGGCAAGGGAAGTGGCCATCGACCGTGGTGCCCTGCACCATATTCGCGTGGGCCAAGGCGTGGTCAATGAAATGGGCGTGGTCGGGCAAATCAGCGCCGTCACACCCTTGTCTGGCAAAATGATTTTGATATCAGATCTCAGCCATGCGCTGCTGGCTGAAAATGGCCGCAATGCAGAAACCTTGATCTTAGAAGGCACCGGGAAAGACGATGATCTTGTGGCGAGGGACGTGCCCAAAACACAAGATTTTCAATTGGGCGATTTGTTGGTCACAAGCCCTTATGGCAAACGGTTTTTGCCGCATTATCCCGTAGCAAGAGTAACGCACATAGAAGATGAAGGTTTGTACAGCACTGTGCACGCCAAGCCAGTGGCTTCACTGACAGCCATGCACTTTGTGATTGTGAACATGGAGCAGGCGGATGATAAACCCTAAAAGGTACAATCAGACAATGAAGCCCCTGCTGTGGTTGAGTGCATCATTTATTTTGGCTTTTACTGTTAATTTGGGAAGATTTACCCCAGAATTCATGGCCTTGGCTGTAGGGGCATTGGTCTTTGCAAGACCCAGGCCTGGCCTATGGCTGATATTTGTTTTTGGTTTTTTGAGTGATTTGGCTTTTCAAAAACCATTTGGGTTTTACCCGCTCATCTTTTTGATTTTGATTTGGTTGGCCGCACATTACCGTTACCGGTTTTTTTTGGCCAATCCACTTCTGCGAGGGGTGAGTATTTTTTTGGTCATTGCTTTTATTAAGTCGTACGAGGCTTGTATCATGCATTTGACCGGGCTCACGATTGAATGGCCAGATCTTTTGAGCACTGGGCTCGCCACTTGTGTATTATGGCCCGTATATGCCAGCCTCAGCTGGAATTTGCGCTCAGTTGGCCCACTTCATAGCGATGAGTGATCTGAACCCCTTTTGGATGTGTGATTGTGAGTGAAGAAATATTAATAAACATCAACACCAAAGAAACGCGTGTCGCGATTGTTGAAGAAGGGGTGTTGCAAGAAATCCACATAGAGCGCCATCAGCACCGGGGCCTCGTGGGCAATATTTATATGGGCAAAGTGGTGCGTGTGCTGCCTGGCATGCAAGCTGCCTTTGTCGACATTGGCCTGCAAAGGGCTGCATTTTTACATGCTTCCGATGTGGTGGTCTCGTTCGACGCTGAAGAGTTAGACGAACCCGTCCCCCCCGTGCCCTCAATAGACGAGTTGGTGGTTGAAGGCCAAGAACTCGTGGTGCAAGTGATCAAAGATCCCATCGGCACCAAAGGGGCCAGGCTGACCACACGCCTTTCCATTCCCTCACGTTATTTGGTTTTCATGCCTGGCTTAAAACACATAGGCGTGTCGGCCCGCATTGATGAAGAATCCGAACGCGACCGTCTGCGAGACATTCTGGAAACCGCCGAGCCACCTTGTGAAGGTGGCTTTATCGTGCGTACCGCTGCAGAAGGCGTGTCACGTGAGGAAATTTTGTTGAACCGCCAATATGTGCTGAAGTTGTGGGACAGCATCAACCAAAAAATGAAACAAGCCAATTGTGGCACAAGAATTTACGAAGATTTGCAACTGTTGCTGCGGGCCTTGCGTGACTTTGTCACCCCCAATATTGAACGTGTGCGTATTGATGACTCACAATCCCTGGTGCGTGCCCAAGATTTTGCCGAAGAATTCATTCCCCATATTGTGGGCAAGGTAGAACTGTACGACAGCCCGCGGCCTTTGTTTGATCTGTTCAACGTGGAAGAAGAAATTGAGCGCGCGTTGTCGCGCAAAGTAAGCTTAAAATCAGGTGGCCATTTGATGTTCGATCAAACCGAAGCCATGACCACCATCGATGTGAACACAGGCGGTTTTGTCGGCCACCGCAATGTTGATGAAACCATATTCAAAACCAACCTTGAAGCTGTACAAACCATCTGCCGCCAATTGCGGTTGCGAAATTTGGGCGGCATCATCATCATCGACTTTATTGACATGGCGCAAATGGCGCACAAAGAAGAAGTGATGAAAGCCTTGGAATTGGCACTGTCTCATGATCATGCCAAAACCATGGTATCGTCAGTGTCAGCATTGGGTTTGGTTGAGATGACGCGCAAAAGAACGCGCGAATCCCTAGAGCATATTTTGTGTGAAGAGTGCCCAACCTGCCAAAACCGAGGCACCATCAAATCAGCCGAAACAGTGTGCAGCGAAATTATCCGTGAAATTTTGCGCAATGCGCGAAATTATACCGCAAACCAATACCTCATTTTGGCATCTCAAACTGTGGTCGATCGTTTGCTTGATGAAGAAGCAGCCCTTGTGGCTGAAATCGAAATGACCTTAGGCAAAAGCCTGCGCTTTCAAGTAGAGGCTTCATATACCCAAGAACAATTTGACGTGGTATTAACCTAAGGAATGCGATGCGCAGATTCAAATCTTGGGTAGAAGGCGTTGTGGTGGGGCTGACTGTCGTGGCCTTGTGCCTTTGCACCCTTATTCTTTTGATGCGTGTTTTCTTGCCTGATTTGTCTGCGCACAAAGGCGAAATCGAAGATTATTTGTCACAACGCTTTGAAGCCAAGGTCACCATTCAAAAAATGGCCTTAACTTTTTCAGGGATTGAGCCTGCGCTGGATTTGGAAGGGGTTTCAGTCGGCAAGGAAGATGTGACCTTTCAAGCCAAAAGCATATTGGCCCATTTGCATGTGATGCGATCCTTTGCCGCAAATGGTTGGCGCATCATGCACTACCCCTTGCCGGATCTTCTTTTCGGGGATTTAACACTCAACGATGTGAGCGTCACGCAACAAAATAAAATCATTTCACTTCACAAAATTGAAACCGATTTGATTTATGGGCACTCTGGTGATGAAATATCATTGATGTTGTCTCGGTTGACAGTAAGGCAAAATCACAGGGTCAAGCTTCCTGCCTTTTTCTTGCGGTTTGGCATGCTTGATCATGCTGGCAAAATAAAATTTACCATGCAAGGCAAAGACGTGCCTCTTGAAGTGGCTTACATGATTGAGCCAATGGTTCCCCTCGATCACAGTTCAAGACGACTTTTTAACGCATTGTTTCCGCGTGGCACGATGACGCAATTTGCCACCGAATTCAGCGATACCTTGCATTTTCTCACCATGACCGTGCGTGATTTTTCTGTGCAACCCCATAATGGGTTTCCGGGTGTGGAAGGGGCGGCCCTGCATTTGGATTATGCGCCAGGTAAAGCGTCGATATCATTCCTTGAAAGCGACACAGTCACCACAGTGTTCATGCCGAAAGTATTTAAATCACCGTTTGAATTTAAAAAGCTAGCAGGTGATATCAACCTTTGGGTAGATGCAAACCATATTACCGTACAGTCCAACAATATTGAGGCCCATTTGCCCAATGCGCAAATTTTATCCACCTTTACTTTTGATTCTGCAGACAAAGGAAGGCTGTCTTTACATACCAAATTAGAAGGTGAGGTCACGCCTTTAAACAATTTGGTGCCGCTTTCCATGAACCCTTCGGCATACAGATGGCTTTCACAGGCTTTCAAAGGGGGCAAACTGCATGCAGCCGATGTGGTGTTTGAAGGCAGTTTCAAAGACTTCCCCTTTGAAAACCACGAAGGGACTTTGTTATTTTCAGCTGCGACAGATGATTTGACCTTAAAGTTTGATACAGATTGGCCCGCAATCGATCATTTAAACGGCAGCGTGTGGGGCGATGGTTGCACACTGCACATGGAAGTGCCAGAAGCCAGCACACACAATGCACCTTTAAAAAACATCACGGCCACATTAAGTGACATCTGCAACAAAGCCATTCCCACCCATTTGGTGGTGCAAGGCACAGCCTTGGGCAACATGGAAGATGGGGTAGCCTATCTGCTTCAAAGTCCTTTAAAAAACCCCTTGGGCGATGCGCTGGATGATTTAAAACCCAAAGGCCCCATGAACTTGGATTTGAGTTTAAAAATTGCCATTTCAGACACGAATGTGGACACAAAAGTCGCCGGCATTTTGCAAACGCAGACAGTGGTCATGCAAATTCCCGATGTGCCGGCAGTGTTACAAAATATCAAAGGCCAATTCAGTTTCACTGAAAAGGGTTTGACGGCAAAAACGGTGAGCGCACAATTGGGTGAGATTCCACTGACCTTCGACATTAACTCCACCTCCCAAAACAATGTTTCAGAAATTGGGATCACGGTCTTGGCCCGCCCCACTGTGCCACAACTTGAAAAAGCGTTTAAAACCACAATATCAGATCTGGTACAAGGTCAAGCCAATGTACAGGCCACCATTAACCTGCAATTGAAAGAACCCATGGTGCCCTCATTGAAGTTTCAATCTGACTTAGAGGGCATGAAAGTGCTGTTGCCGCCGCCCTTTGCGAAAGAGCCAGTTGAAAAGAAAAATTTCATTGCGGAACCTGTTTTTGAAAACAATGCAATCATGGGCTGGCAGTTGTTTTACGATCAAAAAGTCAGCGTGGCTTTGGGGCGTAAAAAACAAAATGAACCCTATCCTGTCACCGTGTATTTTGGTGACAAGAAAGAACCCATTCCCACACAACCTGGGTTGTTGATAGCTGGGACATTACCTGAATTTTCAATGAGCGACTTCAGCGGTTTGGCTGGTTCAAAAAGTGGCAATATGCCCTTTTTAGGAGCCAATGTGGTGATCAAGCAATTCAATTTGGGTGAAGCCAAGTTCAACGATGTGGAAGTGGATTTTAGAAACAGCCCTGACTACATCAACGTGTATTTAAAGTCGCCCAATTTGGCAGGGGCAGTGCGCTTGCCACAAACTGCCACCCACAATGGCACCAAAATCGCGTTGGACAGGTTAAAGGTTGACCTGGGATCAGGAAAAGAAAGCGGATCACAATTGAAACCGCAGATGTTAAAAGATTTCATGCCCCTTGAATTTTCGGTAAACCAATTGAGCGTGAACAACACCCGATTGGGGAAAGTGTATTTTCAGGCAAAACCTTCAGCCATTGATACCGTCATTATCAATGCATTAAGAATGGATGGCCCTTTGTTTGCTCTAGCAGGTGAAGGCCATTGGTATGATGATCGCACCGAGCTTAAAGGCAACTTGGATTTGCGGAGTTTAGGTGACTTGTTGGGCGTGTTTGCTGATGCAAAATTGATGACTGGCGGGGCAGGGCGCGTGGATTACCAACTCAATTGGCCAGGTGCACCGGTTGATTTTTCCATCAAGAAATCCAGCGGCAAAATGGGCATACAGCTGAAGGAAGGGCAACTGCTTGGCATAGAGCCTGGCCTGGGTCGCATGTTCAGTTTGTTGAGCATTGATGAATGGCAACGCCGTATCCAATTGAATTTCAGTGATGTGATTCAAAAAGGCTTTGCCTTTGATTGGATCAGGGGCAATTTTAATCTTGTGGGTGGCAATGCCAGCACAAATGACACAGAAATCAAAGGCTCAGCTGCAGACATGAAAATAAAAGGCCAAATCAACGTGGCCCAATCCCTGCTCAATTTAGATGTGCTGGTGACCCCCAACGTCAACGCAGGCCTGCCCATTGCTGCAGCCGTGGCCGCAGCCAACCCTGCAGTGGGTGCGGCTGTGTGGATCTTCGATAAATTGTTCTCACCCAAGATTGGCACCATTGCGCAAAATCGGTATTTGGTAGCAGGGAATTTTAAAGATCCTAAAGTGACGCGTGTGTCCAATTCAACATCGAAAGACAAGAAAGAGAGGAATGGGAAGAAAGTGCGTTAGGGTCAAAACTTTAATTTGATTTGGCCATTTGCGATACTCTGCTTGTTGATGAGACCGCTGGGGTTGAGTTGTCTGCCAACCATTTTTTGGGATCACTTAACATGGCAATGTCAGCTTCAATTTTTTTGTGGTAATCAGCAGCCTTGTCTGTGGTGGCAATGGCGGGAGTCTTGCTATAAAAATCGTTGGCCCGATCCAGCATTTTCACCCGCAATTCATCTGGGTATTTTCCATCGACAAAACCTTGTGCAATTTTCTGAGACAGGGCTTTATCATCTAAGTTCGGGTTGTTTTCTATGGTTTCTCTCAGCCCTTTTGATAGCTCATCATGAGGCATAGCACTGATGAGATCATGTATCGTATCTAAATCAGTTTTAAACTCTTTTTCGACTTCCACGAAAACGTCATTGATAAGGGCTTTGGCATCGTTTTGGATTGGCAGAGCGGTGGCATGATTGACGGCACTTTTATATTCATTTTGTAACCGAATTTCATGGGCTTCTGATAAAGCCCTTAAATCGTCTGGGGCGGTGTTCATTTCCATACCGTCCATGATCATTTCCATCTGTTCGGCTACGGCAGCTGTGATGATTCCACCGACTTTTTCTGTTGACAGGCCTTCATCCCCCGAGCTGTACGTATCTAAAAACAGTTTCGCCCGTTCAGGCGATTTATCTTTAAGATCCAGATAATCTTGAAATGAGTCGATTTTATCAAACTCGTCAGCCCGGCTGCTGATTGCATTCATGGGGATCATGGTGATGACGTTGCTTGGTGGACCTGAAAGTGTAGTGGGCGCGAGAGCAGCGATTGGGCTTGCCGTTGGCGCAGCACTTGAATCAACAGTCAGTAATAACGCATCAGCCATGCTTGAAACATCGGTTTGCGCAGCGGCTTCTCTCTGCAAAATGTCTTGTGTCTTTTGGACATGGGTTTCTTTCTCGGTTTGATAAACCCGTTTATTCTTAAGATTCGCTGGTTTAACAGCTTCAGTCTTTAACTCAAATAACATGTCTTGGTTTACTGGGGCACCGTGTGTGGCGATCAAGCTTTGTGCTGCAGGGTTGTCAATTGAAGCCTGCTTGTTCTCTACAACTTTACAAACCATCGGGTAAAATTGTTTGTCAAAAAAGTTTTGTGCGGTCTTTGAGTCATGGGCTGCGGCCGCTTCAATTCTGGCACACTTTGGAAGTGAGTCCAGATTGGATTGGGTGCTTTCTTTGTATGCAGCGGGAAGTGTAGATTCCAGACTGGTCTGGAACATACTTTCTGGAGCATGTTCCAGTGTGCGCGAAAGCTTTTCAGCGTTCACAATAAAATCAGCTGTGGCAAATTTGTTTTCTATTACTTTATATTCAAGAGTCAGTTCATTGAGTTTAGACTTCAGTGAGTTTTCTTGATCCCGGTCTGGGTTCTTTTTTTGCAATTCGCTGGTCAGTTGTTTTTGAAGAGTATCAATTTCAGCGGCCAACACACCTGCTCTTTGTATGTCATTTTCACGCGTTGATTCAAAGCCCGTTATGCTGTCTTTTCTTTTTGAAATTTCATCTTGTAACTTACCCAAAAAGTCGGCTTTATTTTCGATTGGCATATTTTTGCTGATGAACATTAACAATTGATCAGCAGGTTTTTCTATTTTTATTTTGTTTAAATGGGCCGCTCTGGCGTCAATGGCTGGCGGCTCACCTCTGAACCGGATCCCTTCAAACATGGCTTTCTGGGCAGCTGTAGGCGCATCGACTCCATTTCCCAAGTGAACAGCGTAATAATTTTTTGCCAAAAATAAATCTTGCACATTCTTTTCAATGAGCTGTATCTGTTTGTGCTGCTTTTTTTTGGTCTGCATCGGTTAAAGGCTTTTCGGCTTTCACGGTGCGCAATTGCGCCAATTGGTTTTCGATTTCTTTGCTCAGTGCTTTGTCAAAATCCTTAACATCACATCGGGAAAATGAATCGATGTCTCGAATCAGGGCATTATCACTGCCCTGAGCGAGACGAAAATTTTGTGCTTTTTCTAACACGCCCTTGCTGGCAGAATACATGATTGGGGTCGTGGAGCAATTTTGTTTTTCACCAGACACATATTTGTCGACATACAATTCAAGTGGTACGAATTGGGTCTGATTTTCATCTGTGCGAAATTTTCGATTGAGATTGAATGTGCGATCTATAAATGAAATGGCGCGCAGGTCTTTGCTTACTTTCAGCTCAAGCTTTTCATTTTTAGCGGCGGTGGGATCCAGCTGACGCTGACAGAATTTTTTATTGTTATCACTTGTTGGGAATATTGACAAATTCAGCATGCCTTGCAATTTCTTTTGGCGAGCCACGGAATTGCCTAGCCCATTCTCGGTTCCATAACCATATGTGGCCTCGCTGAGCACACCAGCGAAAAATTCGGCAGAAGCATAATCCCCTTGTTTCACTGCTTGTTCCGCCGCATCAGTGAGCCAATCTAAGAATACTGTGCGGGTTTTGGGATCCAGCAAAAAAATGGCCAGCCTCAGACGGTCATTGAGATTAGGCTGAAAAGAACCTGACGGCAACGATGTGTCACCTTGTTGGGGGAAGGTATAGTCTTTTTGTATGGTTAATAACGCTTCACGAAAGAGTTTGACTGCAGCACTTGCATCATTTGAATTTAAATCAAGAACCAAATTTTCTTTTTGCGTATAGGGGATTTCAGGATCGATAAGCGTGCTCACAATTTCTTTTAAGTCAGGCCTGGGATCTGGCATATACACGCTTCCAAACTGAGTTTGCTCTACTGAGTTAATTATCTTAGAATCTGCGTTGTGTTATCAATTAAAATATACTTTTACTTTAGAAGTATAAGCTCAGGTGCCTGTGCACCAAAGGTGGCAAAATGATCGAACTCGATGATAAATCAGGCAATCTTCTTCACAAGGCCATTGTTGCCACAAAAAGCAACGGTGAAAAAGCCTGTGCGCTTATCATCGATTTAAATAAAAAAGCACCTGATAAAGTGCAGCCTAGCCTTTTGGCCACCAACAAAGACGGCCTAACCCCACTTGATTTTGCAGCCGAACTCAAGCTCAGCGGGGCTTTAAAACAATTGATTGGCTTGTGCAACCCTGCCGATGCCACCGACGCAGTTGCCAAAGCAGTCCAAACCATCACACCAAAATTGAATGATGATGAGCGCGACAGCATGAAATCATTTTTGACTTCTCGCGGTTTTGATAAAGTGGCACAAACCTTTGAACATAAAAGTTACACCCCACATAAGCATGCCAAAGCCAACTTCGATTCGAAAAGCGTTGAAGCCAAATCCAGCAACCCCTTCAGCAATTTATTTAAAGCGGTTCGACGTACCAAATCCCTCTAATTCTTGATCTTAACGTAGGATGGGTCGTGCACGTCCGCGTGCATGACCCATCATCATGTTATGCCTCGTAAAGACGATGGGTCATGCACGCGGACGTGCACGACCCATCCTACGAAGACTGAGCCTCCCAATCCAGCCCAGATTGCGAGCAGAAGCATGTCAGGCTAAACTCCTTCCTTACGCCTTTTAAAACATGGGGTTGCACTTGGAATCGTTGGTTGGCAAAGCAGAAGCACACTTGCTGCTTCCGTTTAATGTGGGCTTGAATCAATTGTCTGAAGTGCTGGGCACCCTCATGCAGCGGGGGGTGGATGCGGGCGATTTGTATTTCCAAAGTGCGCAGTCTGAAAGTTGGTCGCTTGAAGAAAGCATCATCAAGTCAGGCAGTTTTGATGTAGAAACCGGCGTGGGTGTGCGCGCCATGGTGGGTGAAAAAACAGGCTTTGCCTATTCAGACGATTTGTCATTGCCTGCGCTACTCGAAGCCGCAAAAGCCGCGCGCAGCATCAGTGTGGAAGGCCACAGCCATGCAGCCAATTTAAAAACCCCACATTTGGTAAAGCCCAAAACATCGCAATACCAAGAAGACAACCCCATTTTATCCCTGACCACTGCTGAAAAAATTAACATGCTGAGAAAGGTTGATGAAACAGCAAGAAGCTTAGATTCAAGAGTAAAAAACGTGACGGCCACTTTGGCTGCCATGCATGAAATCATTTTGATTTTGGGCAGTGATGGCACATTGGCGGCAGACTTTAGGCCTTTGGTGCGTTTGTCTGTGGATGTATTGGTTGAAGAAAACAACAAACGTGAACACGGCAGCGCAGGCGGAGGTGGACGTTTCGGTTTGAATGTGTTGCTTGATCGCAATTCACCTGAAAAATATGCCAAAGAAGCCGTGCGTCAAGCTTTGGTAAACCTGCATGCAGTGGCGGCCCCGGCGGGAACCATGACAGTGGTGTTGGGCTCTGGCTGGCCAGGTGTGCTGTTGCATGAAGCAGTGGGACATGGCTTGGAAGGCGATTTCAACCGCCGAGGTGTGTCTGCCTTTTCTGGCAGAATGGGTCAAAAGGTGGCGAGCCCACTTTGCACGGTGGTGGATGATGGCACTTTGCCCAATCGCCGTGGATCACTCACCATCGATGATGAAGGCACCCCCACACAACACAATGTGTTGATAGAAAAAGGGATCCTCAAAGGTTACATGCAAGATAAACTGAACGCGCGCTTGATGCGCATGCCAGTGACAGGCAATGGCCGACGCGAGTCCTACGCCTGTTTGCCCATGCCGCGTATGACCAACACTTACATGCTGCCCGGCGAAAGCACACCCGAAGAGATCATCAAGTCTGTCAAAAAAGGCATTTATGCAGTGCATTTTGGTGGCGGTTCGGTCGACATCACTTCAGGCAAATTTGTGTTTGCCGCAAGCGAAGCATATTTGATTGAAAATGGTAAAGTGGCCCAAGCGGTGAAAGGTGTGACGTTGATTGGAAACGGCCCAGAAGCCATGGGGCATATTTCCATGGTGGGGAATGATTTGGCTTTGGATGAAGGCATAGGCGTGTGTGGCAAAGAAGGCCAAAGTGTGCCGGTTGGGGTGGGGCAGCCCACTTTAAAATTGGATGCCATGACGGTAGGGGGAACGGCGCATGAATGAGTCATGGGTAGATGAAGGCAAATTATTGACCTTAACGGAATTTGCTTTGAAGCATGCCAAAAGCTTGGGTGCCAGTGAAGCAGAAGTGGGGTTTTCTGTGGCCAAGGGCTTGTCTGTCAACGTGCGGATGGGTTCGGTTGAAACATTGGAATTCACGCGTGATCAAGGTTTTGGTTTAACGCTTTACAATGGTACCGCTAAAGGCCATGCCAGCACAGGCGTGTTGACACGTGCAGGCATAGAAGAAGCCCTGCAAAAAGCGTGGGACATTGCGAGCGTCACCTGTAAAGACGAATTTGCAGGGTTGGCGCCTGCTGCCTTGATGGCCAAATCGCTTCCTGATTTGTCATTGAACCACCCATGGGATGTGACGCCAGACACTTTAATTGAAATGGCGAAATCAGCTGAAAATGCGGCGCTGACTTTTGATCCCCGTATCAAAAATTCCGAAGGTTCAGGAATAGACACGCACAAAGGCTTTAAAATTTACGCCAACAGCCATGGTTTTGTTGGGAAAGTGTATTCAACACGGCATGGTTTGTCTGTCACTGCCATTGCGGAAGATGAAAATGGCCGCATGGAACGTGATTATGATTACACGGTGGCCCGTGATCAAAAAGATTTAGAACTGGGTGCCGTGATTGGCAGAAAAGCGGCTGAAAAAGCTGTGAAACGTTTGAATCCCCGAAAGGTGCAAACCTGCCAAGTGCCTATTTTGTTTGATCATGGTGTCGCAAAAAGTTTGTGGGGCACATACCTTTCGGCAGTATCGGGTGGCAACCTGTATCGCAAATCCAGTTTCTTGTTAGACAGCATGGGTGAAAAAGTTTTTTGTGAAGCAGTGAACTTGGTAGAAAAACCCCATTTGTTGAAAGGTTTGGGAAGTTCAGCATTTGATTCAGAAGGTGTGGCAACGCAGGAGCGCACTTTGGTGTCGCAAGGCGTGGTGCAAGGTTATATCTTGAGTGCCTATTCTGCAAAAAAACTTGGCATGCAAACCACCGGCAACGCAGGCGGCGTGCACAATGTGTTTGTGGAAACCCAGACGGAAAGTGTAGAAGCTTTGCTTAAGAAAATGCAAAAGGGGATTTTGGTAACCGAGCTGATGTCACAAGGCGTGAACATGGTAACCGGTGATTATTCCCGCGGCGCAGCTGGTTTTTGGGTGGAAAACGGTGAAATTCAATACCCAGTGAGTGAGTTCACGATCGCGAGCAATTTAAAAGAGATGTTCAAAGGCATGATAGGTTTTGGCGATGACATAGATCACCGAGGCAATATCCTCACAGGCTCAGTGCTCATCGATCGCATGACTGTGGCGGGGGGCTGAGCTATCCGCCCAAAACAGCATAGCGCTATCTTGCAAGATATAATTTTTGCAAAGAATACCATTGCCAACAACAATGAAAATGCGAGCGTTTGGAAATTCATGCTTGTGGGCCGGATGCTTTTTTTTGGTGGCGAGAAATGTGAAGCATTGTTCTCATGGATTTTGGGCTTTGCGTGGCTTTTGCGTCTTCTTGACAAGCTACAATTGCGATTCCCGTTACTTATTCCATTTAAAGCAATTCAGCTGCCCACCATCAAATACTTTTTTTTTGAGGAAACCATTAATATTGGCCATGCGCAAACAGGAAATATAACTGTTTATCGCTCATTTTTTTCAAGCTCAAAATACAAATACGCTGTCACTTGGCTTAATTTTATTTTCGTATTTTTAAACTATTTGGCAAGGAACCTGGGCAAGGCATTGGGGTGGGTTTTGATGTCTTTTTGGACGGTACCTGCCTACCTTGCGATTCACATCCACTTACTGGCCATAAATTTTCGGCATTGGTTTAAATGTCGGCGGCTTTTGCCCAATGTGGATAAAAATGAATTGGCCTTGGCAGTCCTCGCTCGAGATATACCCAACTTCTCTCTAATAAACCTGGCGCAGTATATTGAGATTAACACTTTCGTTGCGGCAGTTGAAAAGCATTGGGAATCATCAAAGGTGATGGAGCTTGATTTACCAGATCAAATTGCCAGAATATATGAAATAAACATTGAGAACTTTTATGAAGCCCAACTGGCCAGAGACAAGATTCGCAAGCGAAATTGGATGATAGGGCTTGTTATTTGCGGCATTTTCTTAAGTCCTCTTTCTTTGTTGATCATGATCCCACGTTACAAAAATGCATTCCGTGAAGATGGAATCATTCGTACGGAAATCACCAAGCAGGAATGGAATGAAAGGATTGTTTATAGGCGCACAGTTAATATTGCAAAAAATGGATTAAGATCCGCGCCTGACAAATACCATGTGGCTAGGATGATGCTTGACAATAATGCTGGTAATTTGCGAAAAATTTATGCACTTACTCATATGCCGTCAGTCGGAAAATTAGACATATATTTTCAATATGCCACAAAAACGCAAGTTCAAAAGCAAAATGGAAAGGCTGAAATTCGAGATATCGTGTCTAAGGCGGCGTCGCTGAATGCAAGCCGATCTGGCAACGTTAATGATACCTTTGCAGAAAACATGCTGAATGAAATGGAAAAAATATATGAAAAGCATGCTTCGGCTGTTTGGTTTTCTGTTGGTAAAGATTTAATTCAGTCTTTTTTATTGAACTTGGCGGCATGTGCCTTTATATGCAAAGCGCCACGCAAAGCCATTTTTTATGCAGGAAAATTGGTTTATAGTGAATTAGACACAATCAAGCAAGGCAAATTCAAGCAATTGATTATGGACGTGAGTGTCGCGTTGGGGCAGAAACTTGCCGAAGAAATGCCAAAGGTCGATCCTGAAATCGATAAGCGGAATAAAGAAATCAGGATCTTGCATACATTGGCAACCCTGAGCCTGATCCCAGAGTCTCATGCTGAAGACGATATTCACCGTCTCAAAGCCTTATATTTTTCAGAACTGTTAACTGGCGGTTTATATGGTCTCAATACAAATGCAGGACGGTCAAGTCTAGCAAGCATAAAGCAGCATACAGGCTATGTTGATTTAACCCAAAAACTTGAAGAAACCAAGGCAAGCCTGCTTGCTTCGTTTACGAACAATCCCCGCTCACACAACCACGCGCTTCATTTTTGAGGTTGAGGCCAATAGGGTATGCACATATCTTTCAGATCCCGAGCAATGTGGAGGCTGTAGGATGAGTAGAATTTGCATAATTGCGATTCACTTGCTACCCTGCGCGACACTCATGCACCACTGAACGGAATCATTGTGTTTTCTTCGTTAACTTCCTTTTCGCGTGAACTTGCTAACTATATATATTCTGTCAATGCGTGGGATAAAAACGGGTTGGCGCAAATTCATCATATTGTGAAGAGTGAATCACAAGCTTCGGATTACCGTGCGCATCTGCTGACCAAGCTCATTGATGGAAACAGCTCGAACTTGAATATTGACAGGTTGACTCAAGATGGGGAAACGGCCTTTGGCATTGCCACACGTAACCAGAACTTTTTACTGATGGGCATACTGCTTGCAGCAGGCGCGGATCCCAAGCGTTTTGGATTGGGCCAACAATCTCCTGTGGAATTGTTAAAAACCCTAATTAAGGAAAATGCGCAAGAAGAACACAGTGAAGCTTTCCTGTTCCTGTCAGCGATTGAAGGTTTAGAGAAAAGACAAGATCTGAAAACCAATGAAGAACGGGCTGATTTTCTGGATGGAATTTTAAGAAAAAAACGTGCCGCTAACAAAGCCTCAAATCCCATTTCCATCTCAGGTTCAAGCTCAAATTCAAATCAAGAAGACAGTGATGACGAAGTGGAGTCCCTCGCCATGAGTTTAGGGACAATCGGGCAAAAATTCATGAAATTTTCCATGCCCAACTGTGTACAAGAGCATTTATCAAAGTCCCCAGATTCATCTTTGAATACGAAACTCGGCACTTCCCCCACTTATGTGAACTAATTAAGCTTGGCTTTTGAGCCTCGAAACCTGAGCAAGGCTTCTTCCTTAATGGGGTAGGGGCGAACTGAAGTTTCATCTTGCCGCAAACCACGAAACAACACAGGTGCGGCCATCATTCCTAATCTCAGCTCAGATTTTTTATGGGCTTTTAACTTCTGTATGATGTCATCGCATTTGTTATTAAAATCATTTTTAAAGGGTTCTGGCAAAGCAGTAAGCAATTTTTGAGACACCCCAAAAGCTTTAATCAGATCATGATAGAGAAAACCACAATGTGTTTGCTCGTATATTTCGGTTGCCTTTTCAATGCTATTGGCCATCATCAGCAGGTGAGCGAACAGATCCCATGGCAGTTTATATAATGTCTCCATCATATTGGCTATTTCATGTTTTGGCATGTCCGCCATCATGGGGATCAGCGTTTGCAAAATGAATCCCCTGAAGCTTAAAAAGTGCTTGATCAATACACTTTCAATCATTTGAGGATCATGGGGGTATAGGTTTGTTAATAAACGGAAAATCCGCAAATGCAGAATAAAATGGTCAGGCGTGGTTTTTGCTGTGATTTGTAAAATGGCATTCGCTTCTTTCTTGATGCTGTCTAATTTTTTATATGAATTTTTGGCATCAAAAGGGTAGGGCTTTAAAATGGCATCGATGAGCTTTATTTTCTCTGGATGGGCAAACGCATTTAAGTTCGTGCTCATGTGACAGTCCAGCATGGTTGAGCGCAAAATTCTCTCAAAAAACTGCTTATTCGCCTCTTCTTCTTTTAGCATAATGGCAACAAATTGATGACGTCTTTGCTTCGGGGTTGATAAAACCATACCCCAGAACGTGAGGGCTTCCATTGAGAGGAAGACACTGTCATCGAAAGAAAATAACTTATCAAGGATTTTATTTTTTAACGGATCATTCGCAGACGAAAGTATTGCTGCCAGCTCGCTGACATGCCCGCCAGTAGTGATCATTCTCATCATGCTGAACTTTTCATCAAGCTTGAAAATCCTGCTAAGATCATCAACCGTAAGGGCCTTGTCCAGCATTCGCTCTTTTTGACTTTCACTGACTGACAACATGAGGAAAAAATTGTTCATTTCTTGATACATGAGCGTGCAAAATGCATCCGTATCCAATTGGAGGATATCTTCCACACATTCAGCCAAGTATGTTGGAGGAAGGTTCTGGAGCAGTGAAAAATACCCATCAGTCTGGGTCAAATGGGGTTTGTGTTTGGGCCAAACCACGCCCAATAATTTCTCTTTTTCGTCTCTCTTGAGTTTACCCAATGCTGCGGCAAAGGCAGATCCACTGGGACAGAATGATTTGAATTCAGATTCATTCAGGCCAGACATCCAATGTAAGGCCTGCGTTTGCACTTTTTCATTGCTTTCCATGGCGTATGACAGTCCAAAGCCACCCCCTTCGCCTGCATGCCTCACACGTTCATCGACAAGTAGATGGGTGTCGGCAATGGATTTCATGAAGCTGCCGAATACATGCGGATTCCGTTCAGCCAAACTATAAAGGGTTCGCTGCCTTTGGAAAAATATATTGCAATTTCCTCGGTTTGACTGTTTGATTTGCTTTTCAATATCTTGAATAGAAGACACATTCCAAATTGCTTTTAAAAAAAGCAAATAGGCGTCTGATTGTTCAATAGTTTCTTTGTCTTCTTTGGGCATAAGAATGCTTTCAAGTTTACGCTGCAAACCTGTTGATAATTCTTCTTTGTGCAAAGTGAGGAATGCTAACTCTACGTGCGTTCGTGAGTCATGGTTGTTTTCGAAGAAAGCCAGAAATTCGGTTGCAGGTGATTCGCTTTTCAGATCTGGGTGAAGGGCAATGAGATAGAGCGCAACATGACAATGGGCGTAATCCAATGGCCCTTCGCGATTCACCAAATGGGTCAATAAATCCTTGATGGCTTCGGGATTGTTTCGGCCCTTCTCCATCCATTCCGCAGCCGCTTTATATTGGGCTTCTAAATCATTACGTTTTAAGCGAGCGGGGGTAAACCTGTCTTTATCTTTCACTTTTTGTGTCCCTACAAGTGAATTTCCAGCATATGAAGATCTAAAGGAAGTGTGTGCTTATTGCCCTTCCCCAAATCGATCGTTTATCAAGGCTTCAATTTGCGCCAATGCTTCGGTGGCATCTTCACCTTCAGCAATCACACGCACGGTACAGCCTTTGGCGGCTGCCAACATCATCACACCCATGATGCTTTTGGCATTGACCTTTTTTTCATCACGCATGATGTCAATTTCGCATTGAAAACGTGATGCCAAGGTCACAAGCTTGGCTGCGGCGCGGGCATGGAGCCCCAGTTTGTTGATGATTTCAATTTCTTTTTGTGGCATGGCTTTATTCAACTGTTACTAGGGGGGTGACGGATTCTTCCGGCAGTTGGATCACGCCGTCACGTCCACCCAAATAGGCTTTTTCTACCAGCTCGTCTAACGACAAAACACTGTAGTTTAAAACGCGAAACAGCATGGGAAGGTTTAAGCCGGCCACCACTTTCACTTTGTGATTGGATTCTTTGTAAAATTGTAAGGCAATGTTGCAAGGTGTGGCACCGTATAAATCGGTGAGCACCAGTACGCCTGAGCCTAAGTCTATCGCATCCAAAATGGCGCTGACTTGATCAATCAGATCATCAGGGTCGTGCAAAGGTTGTACGGAAATCAATTTCAATGAAGCAGGCAAGCGGCCAAACGTCACTTTCGCTGTTTTCAGCAATTCTGCACCAATGCCGCTGTGCGTGATCAACAAAATGCCAACAGGATTATTTTTTTTCATTTTGTTGACTCAATTCCCTGTGTCGGACCAAAAGTTCTGGGTACGACGATTTTAAAACCCTAGCCAACTCTTCTGCAATGAAAACCGAACGGTGCTGGCCACCTGTACAGCCAATGGCTATAGACATGTAGCTGCGGTTATCATGCTGAAAACGGGGGATCCAGCGTGTTAAAAAGTGCGTGATGTCTTCAATCATTTCTTGCACTTGGGGTTGCGCTTGTAAAAACTTTGCCACATCGGCATCCAAGCCTGTTAAACGGCGCAAATCTAAACGCCAGTAGGGGTTTGGCAAGCAACGCACGTCAAACACACAATCTGCATCTGGCGGCAGGCCATGTCTGTAACCAAAAGATTGGATCATCAGACTCAATGAGGCCACTTTCTTAACCGTATTGCTGCGATCACGCACGATTTGACACAGTTGGTGCCGGGAAAGGCTGGAAGTGTCCAAAGTAAAATCGGCAAGATTGGCAATGTGGCTCAAAAGCTCAGATTCTTTTTGAATGGCTTCAAGCAAAGACACATTGGGGCTTGTTAAAGGGTGCTTGCGACGGGTTTCACTGAAACGGGTCAGCAGAATGTTGTCATTGGCATCCAGGTATAGGATTTCAAGATCAATGCCATCACTGCGCAAGGCATTCACCACTTTATGGAAAGTGTTAAAATCTGTCGGCGCATTGCGCGCATCGATGCTTACGGCCACCAAGGGGTTGGCACGGCCAATTTCAGCCGCAAACTGGGGCAGCAGGGTCACTGGGGCATTGTCTACACAGTAGTAGCCCATGTCTTCCAGCACGTGCAAAGACACCGTCTTCCCTGATCCCGAACGACCACTTACTATCACAAGCTTCATAAGGGCTCTCCCACTAAGGATTTCTCTTGCATACTTGCAAATTGCCTTGCAGCCAACGAACCATTTAACTTTAACATGTGGTGCCGCACCGCACCTTCAACCAAAATGGCCAGGTTGCGCCCAGCTGCCACAGGAATGGTGACTTTGGGAACCACCACACCCAAAATGTTCACACTTTGGTGCAAGCCCTGCAGGCGATCAATGGAAAGAATTTCTTCTTTTGAGATGGCCATCACATGCACTATCAAATGCAAACGTTTTTGTTTTTTCACGGCCGTGTCGCCAAACATTTCACGAATGTTCAAAATCCCAAGTCCGCGCACCTCTAAAAAGTCGCGCAACAGTTGGGGGCAGTTGCCGATAATCCAATCGGGGCCTTCCAATCTGAACTCTGGGGCATCGTCCGCAATCAAGCGGTGCCCGCGGTTGATGAGCTCCAAGGCCAATTCACTTTTGCCAACCCCACTTGGGCCTGTCAGCAACACCCCTAAGTCGAACACTTCCATGTACACACCATGGATGGTTTGTGGGGGAAAGAAAACATGCTGAAAATATTCTCTGAGTTCTTTTAATACCATGGAAATGGGTTTGGGCGAATACCAAAGGGCCATACCAAAGGTTTGGATCACGTTTTGAAGAATGTGATCGTCTTCCGCTTTTTCACAGGCAATAAAAAGTTTGGTGCGCGAACGGATGAATTCAAAATGGCCCAACAAGACTTCTTCAGTGCAGGTTTGGAAGTAGGCCAATTCTTCTGCCCCCAATACCATGACCGGGGCAGGGTGCGAGACGTTTAATATGCTGACCACATTTGCAGCATGCTCCACAGATAACGTGAAGTCAGCCTGCGGATCATGAAAGGCGGGGCGCAGTTTGAGAGAGGTTTGTTTTGCTTTGAATACTGCGCTGCCATTTATCAGCACTAGGCACCTCGTTTGGCTATGATGTCGTCAACCGCTTTGACCATGGTGTCGAAAAGCACATCACGGGTTTTGGCGGCACGCAAACTGCTGCGCAAGTGTGAGTCGCTGAAGGCTTCGGCCAAGAGTGACAACCATTCAAGATGGGCCTCTTCAGCTTCTTCAGGGACCAATAAAATGAAGAATAAATCAACGGGCTCTGCGTCGATGGCCTCAAAGGGCAGGGCTTCGTCTAGCTTAATCAGGGCGCCGATGGCGGAATCTGTGTTTTTAATGCGACCGTGGGGAATGGCCACACCGTGGCCCACCGCCGTGCTGCCCAATCGCTCGCGCGACAACAGAACGTGGAAAATATCGTCAGGGCTTAAGTGGCTGACATCGTTGGCAATCAACTCACTTACATGTTCAAACAAACGCTTTTTACTGTGGACGTGTCTGCCGATTTCGGATCTATCGAGAGTCAAAATTTCAGTGATCGACATATAGGGTAAAAATACCGTAGGAATACGGTTGCTCTTAAAGACAAACGTTTTAGGAGTGTATCATTCAATAGGGGAATAGCAAGTGGGTGGAAGCTGGATGGACCCAGGCGTCTTCGCGTGGGTCCATCGAAGAGATCAATGATCGCTTAATTGCTCTTTGATTTTACCAAGTTGTCTGTCTATCTTGTCTGCCAGGCCATCAATGGCGGCATACAGATCTTCATGAATGCACTCGGCGAACACAGCTTCACCATGTCTTAGCCCCAAGCGCGCTTCTGCTTTTTGATCGAGGTTGTCAACCCGCAAGAACACATGCATGTCAATAATGTGTCGCCCATAATGTCGTGACAGTCGGGCCACTTTTTCTTCTACATAACTTTTGATAGCAGGTGTGACTTCAAGATGCGGAGAGGAAATTGAAACTGCGATATCCATGACATGTCTCCTACTGCATTGTCTTACCAAATTATGCCATGCGCCTTCTTTCATGAGAGGGCAGAATGCCCATGGCTTCCCGATACTTTGCAACGGTGCGTCTGGCCACGTGTAAACCTTGTTCTTGTAGCACTTTCGCAATAGATTCATCGCTCAAGGGCTTGGCTCGGTTTTCTGCCTGCACCATCTTTTTAATCACAGCACGGATCGCGGTAGAAGAACAAGCCCCCCCCCCGTTCCGTGGACAATTGGCTTGAAAAAAAATACTTTAATTCAAACAATCCCTTAGGGGTATGCATGTATTTACGCGTGGTGATACGAGAAATGGTGGATTCATGCAAGCTGACCCTGCTGGCAATGTCTGAAAGCACCATGGGCTTCATCGCTTCATCCCCATGCATGAAAAAACCTTGTTGAAAATCAACGATCGCGCTTGCCACCTTCAAAAGGGTGCTGTTACGGTTCTCAAGACTTTTGATAAACCACCGCGCTTCTTGTAACTCTTTTTTTAAGTATTGATTATCTTCGCTGGTATCGCGCCGTTTAATTAACGATGCATACGCGCGGTTTATTTGCACCCGCGTGTTAATTTCGTTGTTTAAGAATACGGTAAAGCGGCCTAAGTGTTTTTGCACGTATACATCGGGAATAATGTAGTCGGGTGCTTTGGTGTCAATTTGCAAACCCGGTTTTGGATGACACAACAAAATAAGCGACAACGCCGCTTCCACTTCTTCTTTGCTGACACGCAAACGCCCCGTTAAAAATGACAAATCATGTTTTGCCAAAGGCTCTAAATAACGTTCCACAATTTGTTGTGCCAATTGCAATGTTTCAGGGCTGTCACATTTTATTTGACCCAATTGTATTTTCAAACATTCGCGCAAATCGCGTGCGCCCACGCCCACCGGGTCAAAATGCCACAGCTTTTGTAATACGGTTTCAAGTTCATGTAATTCAAGTTTGGGTTCAAGGTTCACACCTTCATGCAAGCCCTCAAGTGACACGCGAAGGTAACCTTCATCATCAATGCTGTCGATGAGAATTAAGGCAATGTCATGATCCCGCGGTGAGAAATTTCCAAGGTTCAGCTGCCAGTGCAGATAATCGTGCAAACTTTCTTGGGTTTCACCCTGATAGACTGTGTCTTGATCGCCTGAATTTTTGCTGTGCGAATCTTTAAAGTCTTCGTTGAATTCAATCGGTTCTTTTATTTCATCTTCAGCGTAAGCTTCTTCTTTTTCTGCCTGCGCTTCGACGCTTTCTTCTTTGGCTGAAGAAAGCGGCAAAATTTTGGCATCGTGCTCTTCAACCAATTCAAGCAAGGGGTTATTTTCCACCGCATCTTGAATTTCTTTCTGTAAATCAAATAAAGAAAGTTGCAAAAGGGCAATGGCCTGCTGCAGCTGAGGCGTCATGGTAAGCTGCTGACTGAATTTCAGTTGTAAACTGGGTTTCATGCGTGACCAAGGCCAGGGGTTTAAATCTAAGTTTAGGTTGTTTTTCTCAAGATACCCGATTTGGCGATCACAATAGACTTTAGCCATTGCAAAGGTAAGCCTGCGCAGAAGAGCCA
>Ga0207004_1007_pt1 | contig 64634 bp, 70 predicted proteins | sample Alteio_BWMinCont_86_FD_153468 | JGI IMG/M metagenome (GOLD analysis project Ga0207004, IMG submission 153468) | Enriched cells from forest soil in Barre Woods Harvard Forest LTER site, Petersham, Massachusetts, United States -... | ecosystem: Environmental > Terrestrial > Soil > Temperate forest >...
TGAGCGGTGGATCACCTCAAAAAAATCTTCCTTCGGGATAAAGCTTAAAGCACTTGCTTCCAAGGCTGATGCGGAATCGGGATAGCGTTCCTCCGCCAGCACCGCGTGGTAACCGATCAGTTCACCCTGGTTGGCTACATAGATGATCTGCTCTTTGCCGATCTGGTCAACCTTATATTTCTTGACCTTACCGCTTCTGACCAAAAAGATCCCTGACGGAACGGCGCCTTCCCGGAAGATCACATCGCCTTTCTGATATTTCTGTTCACTTTGATGAGCCACCAACAACTGGTAATCCTCTTCCGACAAAATATTCAAAATAGATTGCGTTGTAAAATTCCAACGGTCAATAGGAAAGATCCCTGATAAACTCATACCACAAAGATACGATAATATAAAAAACTGATAAATATCGTGTTATGGACTGATTTTATTCAATAAACCGGCTATGCCAGGCGGGTAAATTTGCTGTTAATGGATGCTTACCCTTTTTCTCATTTCCCGCCCGTCTGTAATGCCCCGGCTAAAACAGGGTTGATCATCCCTTTACAAACGGAACCGCTCAACGTTGCGCTGTTTAGAACGGATGCGGATTTCGACTGGCTTTATCCCGAGCATTTTCAATTGATATCGGCTAAACAATGGACACCTTTAGCTATCGCGCGAAAAGCCGCCGAGTTTTTGGCGGAATCCGGCGCTAAAGTGCTGGATATAGGCAGCGGCATCGGGAAATTCTGTTTGACCGGGGCCTTTTTTTATCCTGAAGCTACTTTTTATGGTGTTGAGCAAAGGCATGAACTGCATCATTATGCAAAGATTGCCAAGAACTATACCCAGTTGGAAAATGCCTACTTCATACACAGCAACATTACCCAGATCAATTTTAAAGAGTTTGACCACTTTTATTTTTTTAATGCTTTTTATGAAAATATAGACCGGGAGAATGCCATTGATGATACCATCGAAACATCCTACAGCCTTTACGTCTATTATACGGAATACCTGTTAGCTGCTTTAAAAGAAGTCAAACCGGGCACACGCCTGGTCACTTATCAGTGCCTGGATGAAGCGCTCCAAATCAATTTCAAGTTGGTATGGACCTCTGAAGATAGCTTGCTGCGCATGTGGATCAAAGAATAATGAAGACCTCAATGGACTTTATAACGCAATAGCACTAATTATAACCAATGGAAACTGATACCTTAAATTTTTACCTGTTTAGAAAAGATACTTCTTTCGATTACTTATATCCCGATCATATCAAAGAATTGTCCCGGATGCACTGGACCCCACTTGATATAGCCAAAAAAGCCGCGTTCTTTTTAGCGATACCCCATACCAGGGTATTGGATATCGGCAGCGGCGTCGGGAAATTTTGTATCACAGCCGGTGCCCACTTTCCCAACACCCACTTTACCGGCATTGAACAGCGCCAGGCACTCTGTGCATACGCTGAAATAGCGAAAGACGAGATCAGTCTGGATAATGTATCTTTTATCCACGGTAACCTAACCGAGCTTGACTATAATGACTACGACCATTTTTATTTCTACAATTCCTTTTATGAAAATATAGAACCGGATAGCCGGATAGATTATTCGGTACGGACATCTTTTGAGCTGTATGAGCGTTACACCCGCTTTGTTTATGCCATGCTGGAAAATGTGATCAGGCTGTTAAAGGAATTTAAGGCGGAAGGCATCCTGGAAACCGATGGCCGGAAGATCATTATAAAAGACATCAAATTGCTGGTCAAAAGGGCCAATTACCGGTAATATACCTCATTCGGTATGCCCGATCGTACGCTTGACGGCATTGACACCGGTACGGTAATATCTTTTGGCCTTAATTCTCAGCATATCATATAGCAGCGCGAACAACAGGATCGTTATCGGTGCGAAAAAGGACGGAAACGAAAAACGGTGGAACAGGTAGGCACCCAAGACCGCGCCAGTCATAAAAAAGAAAATGATATACGTCCGCAATTTGATCTTTGACCTCAGTGTTGGCCGAGCCGCCTTATCGCCATGCAGGATCTGCGCAAGGTCGATTCCGAGGTCGGTAAATGTCCCGGTAAGGTGCGTCGTTCTGACGACCGATCCCGACACCATGGATACTAACGCATTTTGAAGACCCATGGCAAAAAGCAGGCTTCCTGCAAAAAACTCCTTAGAAACCAATGTTCCATCATATTTATAACCATAAAGGGCCGATACCAGTAAAATCAATATTTCGATGATCACTGGGATGAAATAAGAGAAACGCTGGTTTTCGCCCGTGAAGGAAAGGATGAGGCTGGTAAAGAAAGCGCCTGCTAAAAACAAAAACATCCAAAGGGCAATAACTACTGCTGTTTTCCAATCCTGGAACGCGATCCTTTCGGCAAACAAAGCTGCATGGCCCGTTACGTTCGTCGTTAGTACCGAAAATCCTAAAAATCCTTCTGCATTGACAAACCCCGCTGTCAGCCCCAACAGGGTTGCCAGCCTCAGGTTATGCTGCGGGGTACGTTTTGCTCCTAAGTGCCTTAACATCCATCATTTTTTTGCGGCGGTGAAATTGATTAACCTTTTTCTTTAAGGTACAAAAAATCAGACAAAGATAGACCGATATTCAGCATAAAATTTAAAAATTACATTATTGCGATTTTTAAATTCGTTTCCTGTGTTAAAGTTTAAGCCCGTTTTAAAGTGTATCAATATCACTCACCTGCCCCGGAATACCATACCTTATTTTTATGAAAAAAACTGGTGTCGGGTCATCTCAGCAAATGCCCCCCGTCACATTTTGTACGCTATTTGTTTTGCAGATTTACGGTAATTCACCTGGTGAATGTAAAATAATATATGGTAAAAACGATCGCTGTCCTGACTGATTTTTCAGCAGGTTCTGTGCATGCTACGAGGTACGCCATGCACATGGCCCAAAAAATGAAAGCCAAAATATTGCTGTTTAGCCTGAGTCCGGTAACCGCAAATAGGCGGTTAAAGTTTGCAGGTATTGATGAGTGGTTGCAGGACGAGTCAGCGCCTGATAACCTCTTAGTCGGTTTTTGCAACGCAATGAATTTATTACAGCAACAATCCACTTTTCCGACTGCTTATCGCCCGGAGATTTCGTATAATAATGAAAGTTCGGAGATGGAGGATATCATGACCTCAATTGGCAATGACGACCAGGTGGTATTATTGGTGACCCCGCTTTTGGGATGTGAAGACCTCTCCAGTTTTATAGCAGGCGATACCTGCTCCAAAATAATAGACTGGGCATCGGTTCCCGTATTGGTGATACCCGCGGGTGCAGCAATTAAAAATTATGAAAAAATCGCTTTTGTTACCACTTTACATCAACAGGACATCAACGCTATTGCCTGGCTCGGTGAGCTAATAGAAGTCTTCGCGGCTGATTTAATGGTCGCTCATTTGAATGAAGATCCCGGGGACTGCTTAAAAACCGCCGCTGAACAAACGCTGAGCAGGGGGCTTTATGAAAAAACAGATTACGGCCGGATCTATTTCAGAAGTATACCCGACTTACATCCCCAAAAAGATTGGGAATGGTTGAAAGCGAACAAGAAAACAGACTTGCTCGCCTTGGTCCAGCGGTCCCGCGAACAGATGACTGCATTTTTTAAGCGGGGACAAAATATACAGCGCACCCTGCACCTCCATATACCGGTAATGATACTTCCTAAAATGCCCTAAAGCAAAATAGGTATAAAAAACAGCCTGCATGATCATGCGGGCTGTTTTTTTGCGTTGAAACCCGCCAGTAATTTATATCGTGATGGCGTTCAATTGTTTTTCTGATAAGTTCAATTCGTTAATCCAATCCTGCACCGCAATAGAAGTCTGCACCGCAGAATCAGCGAAAAGGTCTTTATAATAACTGATACCTTCTTGTAACTGCAGTTTGAATTTGGTCAGTTGTTTGACCTTTTTATCATTCAGATTTTTGAATTGCGCCTGAATATCTGCCTGCAGGTAGTCGATGTAAAGGTTCAACTCCTTGATAAACATATTGGGCCGCTTAACTTTATCCAGCAGATCGGTAGTGCCGTAGATATGTTTCACCATTTCATCAAGCGAATAAATACGGGAAAAGTAAGCGAGGTTTGGCCCCGGACAAATAGCGACGGCTTTATTTTCTCTCGGTTTGCTGATCGCATACTTGATGTAAGTGGATGAACACAGACCCTCACACAAGCATATTTTTTCTGTGATCGTGTCAAATTCCTTTTGATATTCCTCAACCGGTAAGTCCAGTGACTGTATTTGTTGGATCTTCAAATGTTGATATTCCCGCGAAGCCGTGCAAATAGGCTGCTCGGTAAACTCAGTATTCGTACATAGATATTTCTTTGTACACGGACTGCCGGGATGGCCTTTCTCCAAACGGCTGATCCGTTGCTGTTCCGCTGTGCTGTTTTTAAAGTTATTGAATAAAATACCCAAAGGGGATGCCCCACTGATGTAAAACTCCTCTTCTTTAGCTGCGGTTAGCTGATTTAGCGTTTGCTCATCCACATTGGTCACTTCGGGCACCAATAGGAAAGGGCTTCCCCAGCCGGTGGCATCAAGGTCATAATAGCTTAAAAGAAAATCATTCTCATCCGCAGTTCCGATGCCGCCCTGTGCGCTAACTTTTTGTTGTGGAATGAATTTAGGGGTCAGGCCCTTCGCGATAAGAGCTGATTGATAGCTATTCGACAATTCATGCAGCATTTCATGCCTTTTGAGCTTAAACTCTTCTAATATCGGTCCCATCAAATAACCTTCGGTCGCAAATGCATGGCCGCCGCAATTTAAACCGGATTCTACCCTGAATTCTGAAACCCACAACCCTTTTTTAGCCAGGAACTTCGCTTGTATAAAAGCCGACCGGAAATCGCTCACTTTTAATATGATCCTTTTTTTTAACCATCCGTTTTCATCGGGAAAGAAGTCATTAAATGTCTCCAGGTAACTATATAATCTTGGGTTCATGCCCGCTGATAAAATAACAGCAGATTCCAGGTTGCTTTCCGCGAATCCTCTCAATGCAGTAAGCGCGTCTGTATTTTCATTTCCGGTGCACTCGCCCTCCACATTAAAATTCATTCTATCCACTTTAGACATGATGTTGACGTCGATGGCTCCCAGGGTCATTCGCCGGCGAAGGATATTCTGAAAGATGGTCTTACGTTCATTATCCGGGTATTCCATCATTAGGTCGTAGCCCTGCTTCATTTGTGATCCTTCCGGCATTAATTCAAAATAGCGACACAGATCGGTTCCCGCTTCAAATACCTGGCTTTTCAATTGCTCAAATTGCTGGTTAACGGTAGTGGCCATCAGGTTAAGGTAGGCGGTGATCCTTTTAGCCCGGCTATCCGGCGCCGATTTGGTAATGGTCAGGAAAGCCTCGTTGTTTTTTTCGGAATGGTATTCGCGCATTCTTTCAATCAGTTCATCGTCAACTATGGAAACAACTGAGGAAATGCCATATCGGGCCACTTTAAGCGGTGTGTCGATGGAATAACCTAATCCTAATACGGGAATATGAAAGGTATGATTCATGGGACATAATTTAATAAAACTGTGGGTTTGTTGTTTTTTGTAATGCGCAAACGTATCAACTCCTGCCGGTATAAAAACTGATGAAAATCACTTTTTCAGACATTTTAAATCACTCTTTTCAGCCCCGGAATCATGCAGCTTTGCGGGATAAGCGAACACTATGGCCCAAAGCACCACTCTTGATAAAACGACCTGCTATCATTGCGGCGACGATTGCGTGGCAGGTTGTTACAGCAGCGCGGAAAAAGACTTCTGCTGTTCCGGCTGCAAAGGCGTTTATGAGGTATTATCCCGGAACAGCCTTTGCAGTTATTATAATTATAACGATCATCCGGGTACCAGCAGGCAAACAATCAATAAGCGGTTTGATTATCTAAGTGAACCAACGATTGTCAGCGAACTGATCGATTATACTGACTCCGAAAAGACAATTGTTACGTTTTATATCCCACAGATCCATTGCAGTTCCTGCCTCTGGCTGCTTGAAAAACTCAATCAAATCAATCCTGCTATTCATTACTGCCGGGTCGATTTTTTGAAAAAGCAATTGAATATCAGGTTCGATCACCAGCAACTCAGTCTGCAGGGCCTGGTCGAATTATTGGATCGTATCGGCTATGAACCGCTGATCAGTCTGCAGGATATCATCAAAAAGCAAAACGCGGAACCAAAGGATAACCTCGTTTTAAAAATAGCCGTCGCGGGTTTTTGTTTTGGCAATGTCATGCTGCTGAGTTTTCCGGAATATTTCGGGATGGGTGCCACTGAGCAATCGTTCAGGCATTTCTTTGGATGGCTGAATATCCTGTTCTCCCTGCCTGTGGTTTTTTACAGCGGAAATGGTTATTTCATTTCGGCCTGGCAAAACCTGCGCAATAGGGTATTGCATATTGATTTCCCGCTGGCACTGGGTATAGCCGTACTATTTATCCGAACCGTGGCCGAGATCATCACCCGCAGCGGGGCCGGTTTTGCAGACACGCTCTGCGGTCTGGTATTCTTCTTGTTGGTGGGCAAGCTTGTTCAGCAAAAAACCTACCACCACCTGTCTTTTGAACGTGATTACCGTTCGTTTTTCCCTGTAGCCGTAACCATAATCGATGGCCAAAGTGAAAGGATTGTTCCGCTTTCAGCGCTAAATACCGGCCATCGAATGGTGATCCGTCACCAGGAAATTATACCGGCAGACGCCATTCTTTTAAAAGGTGAGGCGCTGATCGATTTTAGTTTCGTGACCGGCGAGGCTATCCCGGTTAATAAAACCCTGGGGGAGATCATCTACGCCGGCGGCCGTCAAATGGGCCAGGCCATCGAACTTGAGGTTGTTAAGCCCGTGTCGCAAAGCTATCTTACCCAGCTATGGAATAATGAGGCATTTACTGGTAAACAGGATAACCGGCTCCAAACTTTTAGTGAAAGGGTCAGCAAGTATTTTATCGTGATCCTGCTGGTCATCGCATTCGCTGCTTTACTTTATTGGTTGCCTGCGGACCCCAAGCGGGGCTTGGCCGCTTTTACAGCGGTGCTGATCATCGCCTGTCCGTGCGCACTGGCCCTCAGCACCCCGTTCACGATGGCAGCAGCGCTGAGCATTTTTGATCGCAACGGGTTTTATTTAAAAAATACGGCGGTTGTTGAACAAATGGCCGATATAGATACCATTGTACTGGATAAAACCGGAACAATTACTGACGGGGACAAAAATAACCTGACGCTGAATGCGGTTTTAACGCGGGAACAGGAACAACTTGTTTATAGTACCTGCATGAACTCCGGCCACCCGCTTAGTCGATTGATCTGTAGTTACCTGGGCAGCCAGGACCGATTGGAATTAACCCATTACATCGAAACTCCGGGTGGGGGGATCAGCGCAGGTATCGGGCAATATCACATGCGTATCGGGAGCGGGAAATTTGTCATCGGCAGCCGGGAAGACCCAGCCCATACCACGCAGGTACACCTGATGGTCGATGAAAAATATCTGGGCTATTTTTCTTTCTTACAGCATTACCGGGAGGGCCTTGAACAAATCGCAGGATTGAAGACGGAATACCGACTTCATTTACTATCCGGCGATGGTGATTACGAGAAGAACGCGCTGCTTTCCTATTTTCAAGATGCCACGCAAATGCATTTTAACCGGTCACCACAGCAAAAGCTGGATTTCGTCCGTGCATTGCAGCTAAAGGGTAATAAAGTGATGATGATGGGTGACGGGCTGAACGACTCCGGAGCACTCAAACAAAGTGACCTGGGTATCGCCGTAACGGATAACGTGAATAATTTTTCGCCGGCTTGTGATGCGATACTGGATGGCAGCTCCTTCGCCAAACTGCCCGCATTTCTGCGGTTTTCCAAAGATACGGTCAGGATCATTCATTGTTCCTTTATGATATCGCTGGTCTACAACCTGCTGGGACTGAGCTATGCGGTAACTGGAAAACTCTCCCCGCTGATGGCCGCAGTGCTGATGCCGGTAAGCACCGTAACCATTATTCTATTCACCAGCCTGGCCACCCGCCTGGCCGCCAAAAGAAGGAAACTGTTATGAATATTCTTTACCTCCTTATTGGCTGTAGCATCGTGCTGGCCCTGGCTTTTTTAACCGCCTTTATCTGGGCGCAAAAAAGCGGACAGCATGATGACCTGCATACACCGGCCATCCGCATGTTGCTCGATGAAGAACTGGAAGAGGAGGAAGAAAGGTGATGGTTATCATTATTTAGTATAACCACTGTCATTCTTTAAACTACCTGCGCACAATATTTTTGTCACCATAAACAATCACTATGCAACCTGAAAAATTTTACTACGATAACAAGATCGTCCGGAACTTTGGCATAGCAACCGTCATCTGGGGAATCGCCGGAATGAGCATCGGCCTGTTGATAGCCATACAGCTTTACTATCCGGGTGCAAATATGCATAACCAGTACACTACGTTTGGCAGGATAAGGCCATTACACACCAATGCTGTGATTTTTGCCTTTGTCGGTAATGCCATATTTATGGGGGTGTATTATTCGCTGCAACGGCTGTTAAAAGCAAGAATGTACAGCGATAAATTAAGCGCCATCCATTTTTGGGGCTGGCAGCTGATTATTGTCAGCGCATTGATCACGTTACCGTTAGGTATTACCACGTCTCACGAGTATGCAGAACTGGAATGGCCGATAGATATCGCGATTACCATTATCTGGATCGTTTTCGGCTGGAATATGTTTGGCACCATATTTAAGCGGCGCGAAAGGCACCTCTATGTAGCCATCTGGTTCTACATTGCCACTTTTGTTACTATAGCGGTATTACACGTGGTTAATTCGGTTGAAATACCCGTTACCTTCTGGAAAAGCTATATGGTGTACGCCGGGGTACAGGACGCGCTGGTGCAATGGTGGTACGGCCACAATGCGGTTGCGTTTTTCCTGACCACGCCTTACCTGGGCATGATGTATTACTTCCTGCCAAAAATGGCCAACCGCCCTATTTATTCTTATAAGCTCAGTATCCTACATTTTTGGGCGCTTATCTTTATTTATATATGGGCAGGGCCGCATCACTTGCTCTATACTACGCTACCCGGATGGGCACAGTCATTAGGTGTTGCCTTTTCCATTATGCTGATCGCGCCAAGCTGGGGTGGTATGATCAATGGTCTGCTTACGCTCCGCGGTGCCTGGGATAAGGTGCGTGATGATGTGATCCTGAAGTTTATGGTGGTTGGATTAACTGCTTACGGCATGGCAACGTTTGAAGGCCCGATGCTGGCACTAAAACAAATTAACGCGATAGCGCATTTTTCAGACTGGATCATCGCGCATGTGCATGTTGGGGCACTGGGTTGGAACGGGTTTCTAACTTTCGCGATTTTGTACTGGGTGATCCCGAGAATTTACAGAACAGAACTTTACTCCAAAAAACTGGCCTCTTTCCACTTTTGGATCGGCACGCTGGGGATCTTGTTTTATGTAATACCGCTGTACTGGGCAGGCTTTACCCAGGGATTGATGCTGAAGGAATTTACACAGGAAGGCATATTAAAATACAGCTTTTTAGAAACGGTATTACGCATCATCCCGATGTGGGTTACCCGTTCCTTAGGCGGTATGATGTACCTGACCGGCGTAATTGCAATGGCTTATAACTTAACACGCACCGCCCTGCAAGGTAAGTTGCTGGCTAATGAACCTGCGCAGGCGATGGCCTTAGCACCGGTAAGCACTATGGCGAAGGAAGCCAGCTGGCACCGCAGGCTTGAACGCAGGCCGATACAGTTTATGATTCTCGCGCTGATCGTCATACTGATCGGGTCGTTTATCGAGATCATGCCTACATTAACCATATCATCAAATATACCCACCATAGCGAGTGTGAAACCTTATACACCGCTCGAGCTTCAGGGAAGAGATATTTATATCCGTGAAGGCTGCATGGGCTGCCATTCGCAAACCGTGAGGCCGTTCCGTTCGGAAACCGAGCGTTACGGGCAATACAGTAAAGCCGGTGAGTTTGTTTATGATCACCCCTTCCTGTGGGGATCAGAAAGAAAAGGACCGGACCTGGCACGTATAGGCGGCAAATATCCTAACGCCTGGCATTATAATCACCTGATGGACCCGCGCCTGATGTCGCCGGGGAGTATTATGCCGGATTATGACTGGCTGATTACCCAGGATCTGGATACGACCACCACGATTGCAAAAATAAACGCGATGCGGAAAATAGGTGTGCCTTATCCCTTAGGTTATGAAAATGTTGCAAATCGTGACCTGGATAAACAAGCTAAAGGCATTGCCGCCAATTTAGCTGAAGACCATATCAAAGTATCCAGCCGGAAAGAAATTATTGCCATTACCGCGTACCTGCAACGGTTAGGAATGGATATTAAAGCAGATAAAACAACCACTAAATAATACGACCATGTTTGATCAATTTGTAAAAGGCCTTTCGGGACAACAAACGTACCTGATCTTCTCCCTTTGGATATTCCTTGTATTTTTCGTAGTGGTCAGTATCCTGCTTTTTATTACCAAGAAACAGCACACCGATTATATGAGTGATCTTCCATTAGAAGACGGAACACCGGATGCCCCTCAATCTTTACCGTTATGACCAGCCTGTTAATAATTGGTTTGGTCGATGACCATAGCATGATTCCCGGAGACATTGAAAACTACATCGGCTACGGCGCAATTATGACAGCAATGCTGCTGTTCCTCGCGGCTATGCTGGTGTTGCTGCGGACATTCAAAGTATTGACACGGATTGTCTTGAAGTCCGAAGGTTATACTGAAGAACAGATCATTGCGGAAATGAACCCGGTTAAACTCAAAAAGGTGAAGAAGCCATCGGGAGAGGTTTGGAACAAGTTATTGTCTTTAAGGCCTTTATCAGAGGAAAAGGAGATTTTGATTGCCCATGATTATGATGGTATCCAGGAACTTGATAATCCCATTCCGGCCTGGTTCATGTATTTGTTTTATGGCACGATCATTTTTGCTGTGGGCTATTTGTTGAACTATCATGTTTTTCATACCGGCCAATTGCAATACGAGGAATATAAAACGGAAATGGCCCAGGCTGAGGTGGCACATAAATTATATCTGAGCAAAGCGGCTAATCAGGTTGACGAAAATACCGTGAAGCTGGTGCATGACCCGGCAGTTATTGCTTCAGGGCAGGCGATATTTAAGACCAATTGTGTTCCTTGCCATGGCGATCATGCGCAAGGGGTGGTCGGGCCTAATTTAACCGATGACTACTGGCTACATGGCAATAAGATTGGCGATTTGTTTAAAACGGTTAAATACGGGGTTTTAACAAAAGGGATGCCTACCTGGGAGAAGGTATTGACCCCAAAACAGATCTCGGACGTGGTGAACTTTGTGAAATCCATTCATGGGACAAATCCCGCAAATCCTAAAGCACCGCAGGGAATAAAAGAAACAGACGATGCGCCCGCTTCAGTAAAAAAGGAATCCGCAAAATTAGTGTCAACTAACAGATCATGAACGGACTGCTGGAGGCAAAGGAAGACGGTGCGCGAAAATGGATTTATCCATTACTTCGTAAAGGTAAATACTACCAATGGCGCAGCGCGATAAGCTATATCTACCTGATTGTTTTTTTTACAGGTCCGTTTATCCGGATCAATGGGCAGCCGTTACTAATGCTGAATGTAATCGACAGGCAGTTTGTGTTGCTGGGGCAGGTATTCTGGCCACAGGATATCTTCCTGTTCATGCTGGCATCACTGATATTCGTTGTTTGCATCGTATTATTCACTATCGTTTTTGGGCGCATATTTTGTGGCTGGATATGTCCGCAGACGATATTTATGGAAATGGTTTTCCGTAAGGTGGAAGTCTGGATAGAAGGGGATGCTAATAAAAGAAAAAAACTTGATGCAGGAGCATGGACCACCGATAAAATATTTAAGAAAACGTTGAAGCATATCCTGTTTATTATCTTGTCATTTCTGATTGCCAATACCTTTTTGGCTTACATTATCGGGAGTGTTAATTTAATAAAGATCATGACCGAGCCCGTAAACCTGCACTGGGTTGGCTTTTTCAGCATATGGGTATTCTCCGCCATTTTTTATCTGGTTTACAGCCAGGTCCGGGAATTGGTGTGTACGGTAATTTGCCCCTACGGCAGGTTACAGGGCGTGCTGATGGATGAAAATACGCTGGTGGTAGCTTATAATGATGTTAGGGGGGAGCCCAGGGGCAAACTGGATAAAACCGGCAGTTCATCAAAAGGTGATTGTGTGGATTGTGGATTATGTATTGCCGTATGCCCGACTGGCATCGATATCCGCAACGGCACGCAGATGGAATGTATCAATTGTACCGCTTGCATAGACGTTTGTGACGAGGTGATGGATAAGATACATAAACCCCGGAGCTTGGTAGGTTATTACGCTGAAAACATGATCCATACAAAGGAAAAACCGTCGTTTAATATTCGGATGATCGGTTATAGCTGCGTTATAGCGGTTTTGATGGGCGTAATGAGCTTTTTTATTTTCAGCCGGAGTGATATGGACATCACCGTAATGCGTAGCGCAGGCATGCTTTACCAGGAGCAACCAAATGGCTATGTCAGCAATATTTATACCGCGGACATTACCAATAAGGCAAATAAGGATCGCGCCGTAATATTAAGGGCCGAAGACCCGGAGATTAGGATAAAATATATTCAGGCGCCGGGCATTGCCGGTAAGGGTAGTGACGTGAAAACTGTCTTCTTTATCCTGATACCTGCCCGCAAAATTCATTCCGTAGAAACGGATGTGCGTCTACAGCTTATCAGCGGAAATCAAATTATTCAAACCGTAACGACCACTTTTGTGGGACCATTAAACAATTAAGAAATGAACTGGGGAAAAGCAACTATATTGATCTTAGTGATTTTTGTACTTTTTATAAGCGGCATGAGCTATTATATGTTCAGTTCGCCGAAGGATGAATATGATCACCAGTATTATGAAAACGGCTTAAATTTCGATCACGATTATATCCGTGAAAAACAGGTAACTGAAGATCATGCCGCCCCGACCATCAGGGTCGGTACTGATTCTATCAAATTTACTTTTCCGCAGGTTATTAAAGGCGAGGTGAAATTCTCCCGCCCATCGAGTGATGCGGCAGATGTCAGCTATCCACTGGATTCCAAAGATCCCAAATCACTTCAGTTGGCGGCCACGCACCTTTTAAAAGGAAGGTGGCAATTAGTTTTTGAGTGGAAAAGTGGCAACAAGGCTTACTTGTATCAGCACGAAATTTATATCAAATGAGTAATAACGCCATCGCTTTTTTTATAGGGTTATTCGGAAGTATCCACTGCGTCGGTATGTGCGGCCCTTTGGCTTTTGCCGTTCCTTCCATCCGGGCTAAATGGTGGCTGGTTGTTGCTGATAAGGTAAGTTATAATGCAGGCCGGGTTATCACTTATTCTTTTTTAGGTTTGCTCATTGGTTTTATTGGCAAACAACTGTGGCTCTCCGGGCTGCAGCAGTGGGTAAGCCTCGTCAGCGGATTGTTTATCATCATGGCCGGGTTTTCACGGTTATTTAAGATCCACGTTGGGGATAACGGTTTTCTATCAGCGCTTTTATTACCTGTTAACCGCTCGTTAAACTACGCGCTGCGGCACCATGCCGGGCATTTTGTAGTTGGCTTGCTCAATGGCTTCCTGCCCTGCGGCTTTGTTTACCTGGCTTTGGCAGGTGCAATCAATACAAATACGCCATTAGCAGCTGCGCAATTCATGTTTTTCTTTGGGGCTGGTACGTTTCCATTGATGCTTTTGGCAACGCTTAGCGCGGGTTTTGTTGGCCCGGTGGTACGCAGGCGGATCAATCGGGTTATGCCATACCTGATGGTTTGCCTTGGTTTTTGGTTTATTCTGCGAGGTATGAATTTAGCTATTCCTTACCTGAGCCCTGCTAAACCATCGGCAGGGGTGAACGTTTGCCATTAGGCCTTGCCACCCCATGGTATTTAGATGGACATACTGAATAGCTGGCTGGTGGGTTTGTTTTGCCATAACCGGGCATCAAGGCACATACAGACGTTGCGCAGGAACCGCTTACCCAAAGGGGTGACCTCTAATCCCCGGGAGTTCAGTCGGATTAATTCATCGTCTGCCAGGGCTTGCAGCCTTTCTATCCCTTCAAAAATAGCTGTTGAATATTGCGTATGATGGTTCCAGCCGGTATATCCATTACACATGATGTCAAGGATGTGCTGGCGAATGATCAGATCTTCATCCGTTAATAAATGACCTTTAAAAACGGGCAGCTCACCTTGTTTGATGATTTCCAGGTACTCTTCCAGCACCTTCACATTTTGTGCAAAGGCATATAAAGAGTCGCTGATGGAGGATACTCCTAATCCGATAAGCAACTGCGTGTGTTGCTGGGTATATCCCATAAAATTGCGGTGAAGTTTTCCAGCGCATTCAGCCTTAATGAGGGCATCGCCGGGAAGCGCAAAATGATCCATGCCAATTTCTTCATAACCGAAACTTTTCAGCAGGTTGCGCCCTGTTGCGTAAAGCCTGCTTTTTTCATGGGCATCTGGCAGGTCCATTTCCGTGAACTTTCTTTGTCCTGCTTTAAGCCAGGGAACATGTGCATAACTGTAAAAAGCGATTCTTTCGGGCCTTAGTTCGGCAACCTGATGAAGTGTGGTGATTAATCCATGTGTGGTTTGTAGTGGGAGCCCATAAATGAGATCGAAATTGATGGAAGTATAACCTATTCTGCGTGCCTGTTGTGTAACTATCTTTACCTGTTCAAAGCTTTGATACCTGTTAATGATCTCTTGTACTTTAGGGTCGAAATCCTGGACACCCAGGCTAAGCCGGCGAAATCCGAGCGTATATAGCACTTCCAAATGGTCTACAGTCGTGTTTGCAGGATGCGCCTCAAAGCTAAACTCGGCTTTTGGGTGTATACTGGCAGTTTTAAGTAATCCGCCAATTAGTAACTTAAGATTTTCTGCGGTAAAAAAAGTCGGTGTCCCGCCGCCCAGATGCAGTTCACGGATCACGGGAACGTCATCAAGCAAATTTAGATAGATATTCCACTCCTTTAATACGGCATTGATGTAAGGTTGTTCAACCCGGTGGTTCTTGGTAATCCGGGTATTACAGCCGCAATAAGTACAGCCGCTTTCGCAGAATGGCAAATGGATATAAAGGCTGATTCCATCCTTGTTGTTGCTCTCCCAAATCGCTATAGTGGGTGACGATTTTATGGCATCTCCATCGCCCAAAATCTTAATAATCCGTATTTGGCCAGGTCATTTAACGTAAAGGAAATTATAGCCGTATAACCGATTACAATTAGCGTGTCTTTTATTGGGATCGCTGTAAAGCTCAACAGCCCGTATGTGACTAAAAAAATTCCTAAAACCATATCTCCCAAAATAAGGTATAGCAGGGTTTTACTTGGCCACGAATTCCAAAAGTGCCTCTTTTCCCTTACGATAAATAGCGAAAATAGCCCGAAGTAAAGTATGATCACAAAGCTGTAGGTACTAAGCGCAGCATTATTATTATTAAGGTTTAAATGATGAAGCCCGTAATATAAAAGGGGGAAAGCTTCAATAGTCATCAGCAAGCCTAATACCAAGCCAACTTTAGCTAAGGCATTGATCGCCCATTTAGATGGTTTTTTAGAAATGATAACATTATCAGTGGCTAATGAGATCTTTACAAAATCGGTCATAAAAATGATGATCAGTATGGCTGAGGCAGATATCACATACTTGCCGAATACCAGGTAGGCAATCACCACGAAACAGGTTTTAAAAATGGAGCGGGTGATCTTATTCAATATCCAGATATTGATCCGCTCGAACATTTTGCGCCCGGTAATGATTGGAGCGGGGATGCTGGATAACCCTTCCTTAGTAAGTACAATGCTGGCAGCTCCCTTGGCAACATCTGTCGCATTACTGACCGCGATGCCGACTTCTGCCTGTTTCAGGGCAGGAGAGTCATTTACACCATCTCCTGTCATACCAACGATATGCCCGTTCGCTTGGAAAACTTTTACAATATTGTATTTATCCTCTGGATAAACGCCCGCGAAACCGCTGTTTTCTTCCAGTAATGCTATCGCCTTTTTAGGATCTGGTAAGCAATCTTTGAAAATCGATGCATTCAATATTTTATCACCGATCTGTAGTGTCTTTGACATTTCCTCAGCTATTGGTAATGCATCCCCGGTAAGCATTTTAACGGTCACACCCAGTGCGGCAAGGTCCTTTATGATCTGCATGGAATCAGCCCGCGGCGGGTCGTGCAGTGCTACCAAACCCACAAATTGGGTATTGTTATCCTTGGTTTGCGCTACGGCAATAGCCCGATAGCCGGATTTCGCCAGTTCATCAATCTGTTTGTTCCAGTTAGCAATAACCACTGCATCCAGTTTACAAAGCGGATATAAGGTTTCCGCCGCGCCTTTAATCACGCTAAATTGTTCCTTGACATTGACAATTACAGCCTCCGTTTTGCGCGTTTTGGGATCAAATGGCACGAAGCTCTTTTGTACAAAACTATCGTTAATGATTTTCTTATCTTTCGCCGCCCCGATCATGGCCATATCGATCGCGTCATGGTCAGCTTCCTGAGAAGCTAAAGCGCCATAAAGCAAAACCTGGTCTTCGGTAAACCCATCAGCAGGAATCAATTTAGCTACCGTCAATCTATTGATCGTAAGGGTCCCTGTTTTATCCACGCATAAGGTATCCATGCTGGCCGCGTCGTTTGGTGCATTCAGCCTTGTAACCAATACGCCCTGGCCCGAAAGTTCCTTCGAGCCGAGCGCCATGCTAATAGTAAACATTGCCGTCAAAGCAACCGGAATAGCGCCTAACAATAATACCAGCATTAATGGCAACAGTTGTAATGGATTCATACCCCTGATGATAGAAACTACGAAGGCAATCAGCAATAGCGCAGCAACAATGTATAATAACCATTGCACTACTTTGGCTAATACTTCATCAATATGTGATTTGGGGGCCGCTGATTTAACCAGCGATGCTGTTTGGCCAAAATAGGTATTCAGCCCAGTTAAGTTGACGATTCCTGTGGCCTCACCTTTAGTGACTACCGACCCGGAATAAACCGTCTTCCCTGCCGGCATATCTACCTCACCGGATTCACCGGTCAAGGCAGACTGGTCGACACTTAATTGCCCTTCAGTGATCATAAAGTCAGCAGGCACAAAATCACCTATCCTAACCCGGATCATATCACCCGGCACCAATTCACGGGCTAAAGCAGTTTTCCAAACACTGTCACGCAGCAGCTTTACATTAACCTGTAGCTTTTTTCTGAGTTCAGCCACAGCATTTGCGGCGCTTTGCTCCAGGGTAAAGCTGATCAGCGCATTTAAAATCAATAAACCGCCAACCACATACGCATCAGAAAAATTATGCAGGAACACGGAGAGGACAATAATGAATTCCAGCATCCAGGCAGTGAGTCCCCAAAATTTTGATAAAAAATTAAGTAACGGATGTGTTTTAATTTCAGTGATCTCGTTATAGCCAAACTGCTTCAGCAAAGCGGGTACTTCACTTTGACTTAACCCTGTTGCCGGATTGGTTTTTAATTCTGCCATTTCCAGTCAAGTATTTCAGGCATATCCTTGCCATGGGTACCGATATAATGTTTATGTTCAATTAATTTGTTCTGTAATAATTGTTTAAGGTAAACCCCTTTAGTGCCGGTTTGGGGTAAACGGTCAATTACATCTATAACCAGGTGGAACCTGTCCATTTCGTTTAATACGGTCATGTCAAATGAAGTGGTGATAGTTCCTTCTTCTTTATAACCACGCACATGCATATTGACATTGTTCGCCCGGTTATAAGTTAATCGATGTACCAGGTAGGGATAACCATGAAAGGCAAAAACAACCGGTTTATCAGTAGTAAATAGTGCATTATAATCGACGTCTGTTAGCCCGTGCGTATGTTCGGTGCTTTTTTCCAGTTTAAAGAGATCGACCACATTAATTACCCTGATCCTGATCTCCGGCAAATGCTCTCTTAGAATGGAAACAGCGGCCAGGATTTCTAAAGTAGGTACGTCGCCGCTACAACCCATGATTACATCAGGTTCCTGTTCCTGGTCGTTACTGGCAAAGTTCCAGATGCCGATCCCGCGTGTACAATGCTCAACCGCTTCATCCATAGTCAGCCATTGTGGTGCCGGATGTTTACCGGCGACAATCACGTTTACATAATGATAGCTGCGCAGGCAATGATCCATGACCGATAACAGGCAGTTGGCATCCGGCGGCAAGTAAACGCGCACGATGGTAGCCTTTTTATTGACAACATGGTCGATAAAGCCCGGATCCTGGTGCGTAAAGCCGTTATGATCCTGTCGCCAAACCGTCGAGGTTAACAATATGTTCAACGAAGCAATTCTTCTTCTCCAGGGTAATTCCGCGCTCGCCTTTAGCCATTTGGCATGCTGGTTAAACATGGAATCGATGATATGAATAAAGGCTTCGTAGCAGTTAAATAAGCCATGCCTGCCAGTAAGTAGGTAGCCTTCCAGCCAGCCTTCGCATTGGTGCTCGCTCAGCATTTCCATAATGCTGCCATCTGCGGCAAGAAATTCATCATGCTCGACAATGGGGGCTATCCATTGCCGGTTCGAAGCTTCAAAAATAATATCCAGCCGGTTAGATACCGTTTCATCGGGCCCAAAGATCCTGAAGTTGCGGTCTTGCTGGTTTTCCTTTATCACATCTCGAAGAAAACGGCCGGAGACATAAGTGTCACCCTCGCCGTCAGCCCCTGGTTGATCAACAACGACAGCATAGTTCCGAAAATCAGGCAAACGGAGGTCATGTAAAAGCTGGCCACCATTGGTGTGTAGGTTTGCGCCCATCCGACTTTCGCCTTTCGGCGCAAGTTCCTGGAGTTCAGGTATGAGCTTGCCGGTTTCATCAAACAGTTCTTCCGGTTTATAACTCTTCATCCAGTTTTCCAGCATGACTAAATGCTCGGGCGGGGTACTTGCAGAAACAGCCAAAGGGATTTGATGCGCCCTGAAATTACCTTCAATTTTATAACCGTCAACCTCTTTTGGGCCCGTCCAGCCTTTTGGCGATTTCAATACGATCATTGGCCAACGCGGGCGACTGGTATCCTCTTTAGCCACAGTATCACTTTTGATCTGGTGAATCTGCGTTATGACTTTATCCAATGCGGCTGCCATCAATTGATGCATGAGTTCGGGTTCATCACCTGATACAAAATATGGGGTCCAGCCGTAACCTAAAAATAATTGTTCCAGTTCTTCCTGGCTGATACGCGCTAATACCGTAGGATTGGATATTTTGTAACCATTTAAATGCAGTATAGGTAAAACCACGCCGTCAGTTATTGGATTTAGAAACTTGTTTGAATGCCAGGCGGTTGCCAGTGGCCCTGTTTCCGCTTCCCCATCGCCTACTACACATGCGGCTATTAATCCGGGGTTATCCAAAACAGCACCAAAAGCATGGCTTAATGAATAGCCAAGTTCGCCGCCTTCATGAATAGAGCCGGGTGTTTGCGGCGAGGCATGACTGGAGATACCTCCCGGATAAGAAAACTGGGTAAATAATTTTTTTAATCCGTCCTCATCCTGGGTAATGTTTGGGTAAACTTCGGTATAAGTGCCCTCCAGGTAAGTGCTACCAACCACTGCGGGCCCACCATGCCCGGGACCGGAAATGTAGAACATATCCAAGTCATATTGCTTGATCACGCGATTTAGGTGCGTATAAATAAAATTTTGCCCGGGCGTTGTCCCCCAATGGCCCAGCAGCATATGCTTTACATGTTTCAGTTGCAATGGTTCTTTAAGCAACGGATTATCCCTTAAGTAAAGCTGCCCAACAGCTATATAATTGGCTGCGCGCCAGTAGGCATGCATTTTTTGCAGTAATTCCGGCGAAAGCGCTTCGCTTATACCGGCTGTTTCTTCAATTACGTTCATAGGTGGTATTTTAATAGAAGTAAATAGTTTAAATATCGATCATATTGCTGACCAGTTCAGCGATCATCAATTCTTCGTTAGTAGGAATTACATAAACCGGTACCCGGCCTTTATTTTTTGATATGAGCAATGAATTTTTAGTATTTTCTCTGTTATTCAACTCAATCCCTAAAAAACCCAGTTCGCCGCATATTCTTGCTCTGATAGCTGCTGAGTGTTCACCGATGCCGCCTGAAAATACCAATGTGTCGATCCCGCCTAATGCTGCTGCAAAAGCACCGATCCATTTTCTTACCTGGTAACAGAAGTGATCAACAGCTTCTGCTGAATGAATGTCTTCATCTTCTTGTGACAACAGTACACTCATATCTCCATTCGTTCCTGATATTCCCAGCAAGCCGGATTGGTGATTAATAACCTGATCAAACTGCCTGGGCGAAAGTTTTTCGGTTTTTATCATGATCCAGGCAACTCCCGGGTCAATGTCTCCCGAACGGGTGCTCATTGGAATTCCGCCGGCAGGAGTGAAGCCCATACTGGTATCCACACTCTTTCCCTTATATACGGCAGCTAAGCTGGCCCCATTTCCTAAATGCGCTAAAATAACCCGGCCATGGGCTGTTTTTTTCCCTGCCAGATGTTCTAATTCTTTGATCAAATATTGATAGGACAAACCATGGAATCCATACTTCCGAATTCCCTGTTTTTCAAAACGACGGGGAATTGGCAGTAATTGCGCGATTCTTGGTATAGTTTGATGAAATGCTGTGTCGAAACATGCGAACTGCTTTATTTGAGGATAATGTATTTTGAACGCTTCAATTAATTTGATCTCGGTAGGTAGATGATCCGGATCATAGAGAATAATGGATTTTAATTCTTTTAGTAGATCATTGGTAATGAGGCAGGTTTTAATCTGCTGCATACCATGAACAATGCGATGACCTATAGCATTTATTTTCGATGTACTTGTGTTTTCATTGATCCATGTAACCAGGCAGGAGACTGCCGAGGGCAAATCATTAGCATTGCAGGGCAAATTGATATTATCGACGATAAATTTGGTATCACTTGAACCTATACCATTGATCTGCCCAAAATGTACTCTTTTTAACGTAGGTATGGTTTGGTACAAAGCAAATTTAATGCTGGAGGACCCGCCGTTAATTGTCAAAATCATGGTAGTGGTTTATCTGGCGGAGGTAAGAAGTATAGTTGCGTTGTTTCATAGCTGGATCGTGTTAAAAAATGAAAGTAAAAGCTAAAATTACCGGTAGCAAATGGTGGTAGATGCCGTGTAAATGATATAAAAAGAAGGTATTTCTTATTCCCTTCCTTTTGAGTAAAAACAGGTTGCTGATTGTACCTGTCTTTGATGTAGTCTATTTTGTAACTGCCCGGTAATTGAATTGTTTTAGTGAGGCTGGATTAAATATTTATTACTCACCCTGTTAATCCTAATCGTCCCAACCAAATGCCTAAAAGAAAAACAATTCCTCCGCCGAAAATAACCTGCAGTACTGTTGACCAGAACGAAGATCTCATGAACTTATATCTGATCATGGCAATGGTTATCAATTCAACCACCACCACCATATAGGCCAGGTGCAAAGCATTGTTTAGATTCCCAATCAAAAATGGAAGTGTATGCAACATGCCGCCTATGGCGGTAGCAAACCCGGTAATCATCCCCCTGTAAACCGGGTTTCCGCGGCCGGTTACTTCGCCGTCGTCAGATAAAGCTTCCGCCAGTCCCATGCTGATACCTGCACCAATCGCAGCAGCAAGCCCAACCAGAAAAGCCTTATGGCTCTGATTAGTCAGGCCTGCAGCTGCAAATAGGGGTGCCAGTGTTGATACCGAACCATCCATTAAGCCAAGAAGTGCCGGTTGAACTTTTTGCAACACATATCGTGCGGCATTTTCTTTTATTGTTCTTCTTTGCAATCTTTTGGGCGTTAAATTTTAAAACGGGTCGGCATATTCGCTAAATCTGATCAGCTTTTTATTGACAAATTCTTCAACCCCAAGACTTGACAATTCGCGTCCATATCCGGAGCGTTTTGTTCCGCCAAAAGGAAGATCCGGCTGTGTCCAGGTTGGGTGATTGATAAACACCATACCGGTATCAATCAGCGAGGCTACATATTCTCCCCTTTTTTTATCAGCTGTGAATACGGAGCCACCGAGACCAAAAGGTGAATCATTCGCTAGTTTTATAGCTTCCGCTTCATTCTTAACGCGATAAAAAGAAGCAACCGGGCCAAACAGCTCTTCGTGGTAGGCTGCCATACCGGGCTTAATATCAGTTAATATAGTGGCTTCTATAAATGCACCCGGACGGTCAATACGGTTGCCGCCAAGGATAACCTTCGCACCTGCATCAACAGAACGCTGTACCTGGTCGGCAAGCTGTACCGCTGCGCCTTCGCTGCTCAACGGCCCAAGTTCTGTATCGCTGTCCATTGGATCGCCTACTTTCAAACCTGTTAATTTAGTTTTGAACTTCGCTAAGAATTCATCCGCGATAGCGTCTACCACGATAAATCTTTTAGCAGCCACGCAGCATTGGCCGGTATTGTTCATTCTCCCGATAACTGCCCAGGCCACTGCCTGATCAATATCCGCATCTTCTAAAACAATGAATGCATCGCTGCCTCCCAATTCTAATACCGATTTTTTTAACGCTTTCCCAGCCGCGGCTGCAAGGCTTGCACCCGCCAATTCGCTGCCTGTAAGAGAAACGCCTTTGATACGTTCATCGGCAATGTAGGCGGATACATTTCCCCCGGAAATAAACAAGTTGGTGTATAACCCTTTCGGTGCACCCGCTTCGGTAAATATGTCTTCAATGGCCTGGGCACATTGCGGTACGTTAGATGCATGTTTCACGAGCACTACGTTCCCGATCATAATATTGGGAGCCGCAAAACGCGCTACCTGGTAAAACGGGAAGTTCCATGGTTCCACACCAAGTAAAACACCAATCGGGCTCTTCTTAATGTAGGCTTCTCCAAATTCCGGGTTTAATTGCTCATCAGCGAGGAACTTTTCCCCGTTAGTCGCATAATAGTCAATAATATCTGCGCTTAAGGCGATTTCACCTTCACTTTGTGCATAAAGTTTACCCATTTCGAGCGTAATCAAGGCAGAGAGCTGTGCTGATTTGTTACGCATGATTTTTGCAACGCGGTGCAGTAATGCCGATTTTTCCGCAAAGGGCTTGCTGCGCCAGGTTTCGAAAATAGTTTCGGCTTGTGTTATCGCTGCGTTGATGACATCTGGTGTCATTTCGTCAAAAGATTTAACAACTTTATTGTTAAACGGATTAATAGTTTGAATACTCATAGTTAGTTTTGATAATTGATTTACAAGAATATTCTACTTGAATTATCGTAACAAATCTGCCCAATATATACTGCCGGGAAAATGATGCCGATCAGCTTTTATGATGATTACCATCAAATAAAAGCAACGTATGGATAGTATTAACTTCTGTTAGCTCGTTTAACTTCCCGGTTAGCTCAATCACAGCGAACTTTATTTTATCCAGATGAATAAATAATCTTTTTTTATCTAAGCGATCATAATACCGCTCGATCAATGAGGTTGACAATTGAATGCTGGTTAATCGGGAACGGCAATCATGGGATGCGGTGGAAAGGGACTGGGCTTTTTCTATGTTTAGAAGTTTTTCCTTTTCGAGCAGGCTGATGAATCCGGCATCTTCCTTTTCCAGTACCTGGATCCGCGCCAGCAACACCACAGTTTTTTGATTAAAAGGTACGTGTGCTTTTCTTCTCTTCGGATCCTTGCACGTTTGCGTTCCTTTTTTCTGACTTTGGTGTGTTTCAGGCACGGTAAGATTAATTCAAACAACGATTATTTTATATGCGGCTTAACTTCGTTTGATCAGTTCCATCTCAATTATCTTTTTTCGTTCTTCGTATTCTTCCTTGCCTATCTCACCGGCAGCGAAACATTTGAGCAATACGTCAAGCGGGGAGTTTTTTCTATTGCGCTGCCCGGGGATGTTGTAGTGAACAGCAAATATCCATGCAAACCACCAACCCATCGGGTTTTCATACAGGAAATCTTAAATAAGCATCTCTCTTTTGCCTTGCACGACTTTACAGTCAGGAGCTGTCAGATTTAATTTGACAATTTTAAAATCGTCAAACTTGCCGTTATTAAAAAAAACTGTTTATAACGCAGTTTGGAGTTACCAATTCAAATAGTAGATAAACAGGGGGGATATTTTCCTTTAGTTAGGACAAGCCTCTTTTTTTCAAAATCAGAATAATATTCTAAGCTATTTTTGACAATATAGTCATTATACAATTTCTAATTGTACTTGATCCAATGCTATGATCGGAGCAAAAAGCACAGTCAAATACTATATTGATAAGTTAAAGGGGATTTCGAACACCCAAAATGACCATTTCACAACATCTTAGAGGTTTTATAGAAGTACTTAGATTGGGTGTTGATCAGTATCAAAGTTTAGAACACCCGAATTTCATTTCCAAAATGTCGGTAATGATTTTAGGGTTAGCTATTTATAGGAATAAAAAAGGAGATGAAAAAAAGTTGTTCATCCCCTTAAGTGCTCCCGACGAGATTCGAACTCATATCGATGGTACCGGAAACCATAATTCTATCCGTTGAACTACGGGAGCAGCGCTGCAAATATATAAATTGCTTTTAACCTAGCGCGGAAATACTATAGGTAAATTTTATCGGAACGGTATATAGCTTTATTAAAGATAATTAGTTCAATTATTGAAAAGTAACCACCTTAGTTTCTTCCGGATTACCATATAATAGCATCAGTTTATTATTATCGGCATTAAAAAACTGTGGGTAAAGCCTCAACCTGTCATAAGTAAAATCAAAATCTTTTACAAATGGCTGCGGGGCTTCCATTAGGCCGTTGTTGTTTACAGCCACAGCAACAGCAAGTTTGTGGTTACGACGATATATATCATCAACATATTTACCACACTGATCATTATATACCAAAACCAGCTTATTGTTAATTATGCCAGAAGCAATCATTAAATCTTGATCGAAATTTTTTGCATTCCAGATACGAGGCGATGATACATCATATTTCCTGATGCCATCCATCGCAAAACCGGTTACTAATACATCACCATGTTGATAATCATAAACAGGATCGGTCATATTTAATGTGCCCATACCTGTTGTTGTATTCTCTGCAGCGGTGGCTTTATATTGTTCACCTACTAAAAAGAATGTATCGCCGTTATATACAATGTTTCTGGCGGTTGCATTGGTTACGGGCTTATCAAACATAGATGTTTTCACCTCTGATGGTTTTGAAGAATTAAATATCCATGTACCAACCGATTTGGTATCACCCATTGAAAAAGACTCCTTCTTTTGCATGTAACCGGCAATCAGCAAATCGCCCGCAGGTGTTATTCTTGATATGTAATTGAAATTTTTAAGTCCAGCGTCTCCAATAGTTACAGGTGTTATTGTAGCAACTCCGCTTGATGAGTACTGATAGAGTATAGGATACTTGTATGATTTGTCGAAATCCGCAGCAACAATGTACAGATCACCTTTATCCGAAGCTAAAAAATCAGATATACGAATTTCTTTTCCATTAGCCGCCGTGAAACTGAATTGCCCTTTATTGATTACCTGCAACTGTTCGTCAAGAATGTAAAAACTAAATTGGTTCGGCTGGCCTTTTTCGTAGGGAGACTTACCAATTACGGCAACGTGTTTTTTATCGGGAGTTAATGCCGAGTACCAATCGCCTGCATTCGACCATTTTGTATAATCCATACTGGCAATAGGCAATTCTTCGGTACCTATATTTCCATACTGATCAATTACACGGGCGGTGAATGCGTTTTTGCCATCGGCTTTTGTGCGATGCTGTACGAAAAGCAAAGGGGTGTACCCAACAACCAACAGGTTTTTAACATCATAGGAGTTATTCATCGTTCCCATGCTCAGGCTGATATCTTTAGTTATAACGATGTTGCCCGCTTTATCAGTAATAATAAGGTTGTTTATCTTTTGGAAATTATCGGTATGGCAGCTGACAAAGTAATTGTTATTGGGGCTGCTGAAAGAAGTAAAAACAGGCTGTTTAACCATTTCAATGGCAGCGTTGTTGTTTCCCTGGGTAACTCTTATTTGCCCAAAGCTGTTAATACTTGTAGCGAGAACCAATAAAAGGAATAAATATTTCATGAGTTTAGGTTTAGTTGTTTTTTTATTGTCGGTTTAAGTTTCTGCAATGTACATCAAAATTGTCTCAATTTTGATGTACATATGATTAGCTTAAACGTTAAACCTGAAGTGCATAATGTCGCCATCTTCCACAACGTAGGTCTTACCTTCAACAGATAGTTTACCGTTTTCTTTAATAACAGTTTCTGATCCGTTGAATTTTACAAAATCTTCGTACTTAATTACTTCGGCACGTATAAATCCTTTTTCAAAGTCAGTATGAATTACACCTGCGGCTTGTGGTGCTGTAAAGCCTTTAGTGATAGTCCATGCACGAACTTCCTGCACACCGGCAGTAAAGTAAGTAGCCAGGTTAAGCAAGCTGTAGGCCGATTTAATCAGTTTATTTACACCTGATTCAGTTAAACCCAAATCATCCAAAAACATCTGACGCTCTTCGTATGATTCTAGTTCAGCTATTTCAGATTCGATCTGTGCTGAGATGACCAGCACCTGGGCATTTTCGTCCTTCACGGCTTCTTTAACACGATCAACATACGCATTGCCAGTATTTACATCGCCTTCGGCAACATTACAAACGTACATTACCGGTTTGGCTGTTAATAACCATATGTCGGCAATATATTCCTGATCCTCTTCGGCAACTGGTGCTGTACGGGCGGATTTGCCAGAGAGTAAATGGTTTTTGTATATGGTTAAAACATCAAAAGTTTTTTTTGCTTCCTTATCGTTACCAACTTTTGCTGCCTTCTCAACTTTCTGTATCTTCTTTTCTATCGAGTCCAGATCTTTTAATTGAAGTTCTGTATCAATGATCTCTTTATCGCGTATAGGATTAACCGAACCATCCACGTGTATCACATTATCATTATCAAAACAACGCAATACGTGTATAATGGCATTGGTTGAGCGTATATTGGCTAAAAACTGGTTACCTAAACCTTCGCCTTTACTTGCACCTTTAACCAGGCCTGCTATATCAACAATCTCAATAACATTGGGTACAATGCTTTTGGGATTTACTATTTCGGTTAATTTAGTCAGGCGCTCATCGGGCACGGTTATTACGCCAACATTCGGCTCAATTGTACAAAAAGGAAAGTTTGCCGCCTGTGCTTTAGCGTTTGATAAGCTGTTAAAAAGTGTTGATTTACCCACGTTAGGCAAACCTACTATACCACATTGTAGTCCCATATTTTTATTTTAGTATCAAGTAGTTAGCATCAAGTATCAAAAATCCTAACTCTTATGTATTGTTATATTCTTTTCGGGCGCAAAGATAACAGAAAAAATCACCTTGTAATTTGAAAAATTAGGTGTATTAATTTGCTTTAGGCGTCGATGCAAAATAAAAAACCTCCTGCCATTACAGCAGGAGGTTACATAAATTATAATAAGTTTAGTTTGGGCCTATATTTCGAATGAGAAGTCCTCATCAGCCGATGTTTTGGCCGCTTCAGGGGTTTCGCTAAATTCATAGCGTTTTTCTACTACTTCCTGGTTGTCTTTTATATATTCAATGGTTTCTTTTAACCCCTCTGCAAACTTTTCGAAATCTTCTTTATATAAAAAGATCTTGTGTTTAATGAAAACGCCATCCTCTAAACGCTTTTTGCTTTCGGTAATAGTAACATAATAATCGTTTGATCGTGTTGCTTTTACATCAAAAAAATAAGTTCGTTTACCTGCTCTTACCTTCTTTGAAAATACCTCTTCACGTTCTCTGTTGTCAAAGTCTCCCATATAAAATCAATTGTAATTAGTTTTGATTGGCATAAATATAAATAAAATTTCAATCTACAAGTATTTATGTAAATAATATTGTGATTTAAGTATAGGTTTATTTCGAATATTTTAATGTTTTTTTATTTTTCCAGGAGCGTACGCTAATTACTCGCTTAAAAGCTTCTTTTTTTGCGCATCAAATTCTGCCTGGGTTAATGCTCCCGAATCAAGTAATTCCTTTAACTTTTTAATTTCATCGGCAACAGATCCGGATGGGGTGGGGGTGCTCGCCTGGCATGGTACAACCTCGCAGGCCAGAATTGCATCGTTAATATAAACGGAGAAACGAAATGGGCCGCCTGCACCCACTATAAACATGTATTTGTCTATGCCGTTTAAATGGTCTTTTATAATGTTTTTGATTATTACACCGCCATTGGTAAACGCTTTGGGTAAACCCGGTGATGGGTGGGGAGAAGGAAATGGGATGCCCCGTTGCTCAATATATAAAAATGAACCATTATTGCCTGACCCTTTACCAAGCCTAACTGTATCATTTAAATGATAGGTGATGCCGTTAGCCGCTTTATATGATGTTATTTTTTGAGCTTTGGTTAATAAGGGGACTAATAACAATATAAGTATTGATATTTTTTTCATAATTGGTAAAAGGTTTAATATAAATACGTGCTACTAAGTAAGCAAATAATTTGATAAAATCCGCTCACGAATTATTTCATCAGGCATTTTCTTCTTCTTCCAGCAATTGCTTTTCGTACAGTTCAAAGTAAGTGCCTTTTTGTTGCATCAGGTATTCGTGGTTACCTTGTTCTATGATCTGGCCGCTATCCATCACTAAAATCTTATCGGCATTTTTTATGGTTGATATGCGGTGGGCTATAATAATGCTGGTTTTACCCTTCATTACATTACCGAGATTATTGAGAATTTCTTCTTCGGTGCGGGTATCAACCGCCGAGAGGCAATCATCAAACACCAAAACTTGCGGATGTTTTACAATGGCACGGGCAATAGATACACGTTGTTTTTGTCCGCCGGATAATGTAACACCACGCTCACCAATTAATGTCTCAAAGCCTTTTTCCAACTCCATAATGTTTTTATAAACGGCGGCATCTTTAGCAGCTTGCTCAACAACCGGCATATCTAAAACATCGGCACTAAAGGCAATGTTGTTGGCGATGGTATCTGAAAACAGGAAAACCTCCTGTGGTACAAACCCAATCTGTGAACGATAGCCTTCCAGGTCGTATCCAGGGAGTGGCTTGCTATCAATCAATACCTCGCCGCCTGTGGTATCATACATTCGCATTAACAAGTTGGCAATAGTTGATTTACCGGAACCTGTGCGCCCAATGATAGCCACCATTTCGCCGGGATGTATGGTAAATGATACTGATTTTAATGCCTGTATGCCGGTATCAGGATAAATAAAGGAAACATCGTTAAAAGTAATTTTACCGCTGATGTTTTCTTTTGGAACTTTGGGTGATATGATCTCGGGCTGTTCGTGCAGAAATTCATTAATACGTTTTTGCGATGCGGACGCACGCTGAATGAGTGAGGTTACCCAGCCTAATGACATTACAGGGAAGGTAAGCATATTAAGATACACGATAAACTCCGCCACATTACCCGCACTGATGTTGCCTTTCATCACCTCCACACCGCCAACATAAATAATAATAACGTTACTGATACCAACTAATAAGAGCATGGTGGGGTAGAACAGCGCCTGCACTTTTACCAAGGCCATGGAGTGTTCTTTATAATGCTCGCTTTCAGCTGCGAAGTTTTTGCGGACATACTTTTCGCGCACGTATGATTTTATTACCCTAATGCCTGAGAAATTTTCCTGCACAAAGCTGGAAAGGATAGATAAACGCTCTTGTATCTTCTCGCTACGGAAATTGATGACATTGTTGATATAAAATATAATCAACACTAATATTGGTAGTGGTAATATCGAGAGTACAGCCAAGCGGGTATTTACCGTGAGCATTAGATAAATAACCATTACAAACAGGATGATGGTATTTAGACTATACATAATACCAGGGCCAAGGTACATGCGTACACGGGAAACATCCTCGGTTACCCGGTTCATCAAATCGCCGGTGTTATGGCGGCGATAGAAGGCCAATGACAATACCTGGTAATGGGCATATATCTCGTTTTTAAGGTCGTATTCAATATGACGCGACATCAGGATGATAGTCTGCCTCATGAAAAACAAGAATAAGCCACGTACCAATGATAACCCCAATACTACTAAGCCAAACAATAATAACCCTGAACCGAATATTTTATAGATAATAGCCTGCCTGTTGAATCCATTAAAAAGCTCGTAGATGCTGATATTGTCGGCTACCATATCAAAAGCCATACGCACAACAGGAGCAAGCAACACACTGAATATATTAGATATCACCACAAAAAGTATACCCGGTATTAACCGCCAGCGATATTTAAGAAGAAATTTATTGAGGTATGCGAGATGTTTCATAGCCTCTACAAAAATAGATTATTTGGTTCATAGTTAATGGATGATAGTTCATGGAATGATCATATTTTATGCTTGTTTTTATTGCAGTTATCAATAATGAACAAGTATTCCATTTTGCTACACCGAAAAAAACATCTACTTTTGCAGGCGAGCCTTATGCTTAATAAAATGCCTCTTCAAAACTCAACAGAATCGATATTTAGCCAGCTGGAGGCGTTGGGACACAAGAAAATTGTGTTTTGCAGCGACCCCGATACGGGGCTAAGGGCAATCATTGCTATTCATGATACTACATTGGGCCCTGCTTTGGGTGGTACACGTATGTGGGCCTACAAATCTGAAGCCGACGCGTTAAGCGATGTATTAAGGCTATCAAAAGCCATGACTTATAAGGCATCCATAAATGGTTTAAACCTGGGTGGAGGTAAAGCCATTATTATTGGTGACTCTCACCGGGATAAAAATGAAGCTTTACTGCGTAAATTTGGCAGGTTTATTAAGAACCAAAATGGTGAATTTATTACTGCCGAAGATGTAGGTACCAATCCTAAGGATATGGAATACATCCGGATGGAAACTCAATATGTTACCGGTATGCCTGAAAGCATAGGCGGTAGTGGCGACCCGGCTCCAGTAGCAGCACAAGGTGTTTTTATGGGGATGAAAGCGGCTGTGAAAGAGCTTTATGGTAACGATAGTCTGGCCGGAAAATCAGTCATTGTACAGGGGATAGGCCATGTGGGCGAGAATTTAGTTAAGATACTAAGAGATGAAAAAGCGAAAGTTTACGTTAGTGATATTAACGAGGATTTGTTAAGGCAAGTTGCCAAAAAATACGGTGCAGAAGCCATCGCGCACAATAATATTTTTGACATTGATGCTGATATTTATTCGCCGTGCGCAATGGGCGCAACGGTTAATACACAAACCATCAACAAACTTAATTGCGCTATTATTGCCGGATCGGCCAATAACCAGTTAGAGGATGAACAGGTACACGGGCAAATGCTGCGCGAAAAAGGAATTTTATTTGCACCTGATTATGTAATTAATGCAGGTGGGCTAATTAATTGTTATTCAGAGCTGATGGGCTTTACCAAAAAGCGCACTATGCAGCTAACTGAAAATATTTATGAAGCAACCCGAAATGTTTTAAAACTTTCTAAAGCCGAAAATATTTCATCAATAGAAGCCGCGAATAAGATCGCTGAGAAAAGAATCGCTGACATTAAAAAAGTAAAATCGTCATACTAATAAATTAATAATCAACCGCCGGGATGTACCGGCAAAAAATCGTTCTTACAATTATGTTAAACAGAAGGCACCTACGGGTAAAAGTATTACAGGCATTATATGCCTTTCATCAGACAGGCGGGGATATCAAGGCCCAGGAAAAGAACCTGCTGCAAAGTATCGACAAAGTATACGAAATGTATATCTGGATGCTATCACTAATTTCGGAAGTAGCTAACTATGCCGAAACTGACGCCATTGAGCGGTCAAATAAGCATATCAAAACCGAAGAAGACAAAAATCCAGATCTGAAAATATTAACTAACCGGTTCATCACCACGTTAAACGATAATAAAGAATTTCTTGTTTCTGCAAAGAAATACAAGGTAGAATGGAGCTTTGAACCAGAGCTTATCAAAACACTTTTCATTGTCCTTAAAAGTTCTCCTGAGTATGCGGAATATTTGAAGCATACAGGTGATACCATCCAGACTGATAAGGACATTATCAAATTCATTTTCAAGAAAGTAATCCTAAAATCGTCATTAGCCGAACAGGTTTTTGAAGACAAATTTATTTTCTGGCCGGTTGATAAAGATGTATTACAGGCTTTGATAGCCAAAACCTTTAAAAACTTTGCTTCTGAAGATGCTAAACAAAACAAACTGGCAGAAATTACCGGAAATTGGGAAGAGGACAGGGAGTTTATAGTAACCTTATTTGAGCAAAACATCAGGCATGATAAAGAATATCAGACCATGATAGCTGAAAAAACCCAAAACTGGGAGCCGGAACGTATTGCTATGATGGATACTTTACTAATGAAGATGGCTATTACTGAGTTTATTAATTTTACATCGGTGCCGGTAAAGGTTACTATTAATGAGTACCTGGAAATATCAAAGGAATTTAGTACACCTAAAAGTAATTCGTTTTTAAACGGTATCTTGGACAAGATTTTAATTGAACTAAAAGCTCAGCAAAAAATTAAAAAAATAGGAAGAGGTTTAATAGAATAAACAACATGAAAAAAGCTATTTTAAGCATTCTTGCTGCGGGGATACTTTTATCAGCCTGCAACCAATCAGCCAAAACCGCTCAATCGGCCGATTCATCAGCAACGCAAACGGCAGTTGGCGCATCAGGCAGCACAGGTTCAGCTACGCAAGCTAATGCTCCGGTGATGAATTTTGATAAATCATCGTACGATTTCGGCAAAATCACACGCGGGGATAAGGTGACATACAATTTTAAATTCACTAATACCGGTAAATCGCCATTAATTATTACCAGCGCTGTGGCAAGCTGTGGCTGTACTACACCAAACTGGCCAAAAACTCCGATTACTCCGGGGCAGAGCGGTCAAATAACAGTTGTATTTAATAGTACAGGTAAAGTTGGCTTACAGGATAAAATGGTAACCATTACTGCTAATACCAACCCTGCACAAACGGTTGTACATTTGGTAGGCGAAGTTTTGGAAAAGAAATAAATTAGATATGAGATTAGAGATAGGAGATGAAAAATGGCTTCTTCTTGTAATTCTCAACTCGAAAAGTAAAAATTAAAACAAAAAATAATATAAAATAATCATGGCTACACAGCAAATTGTAATGTTGGTATTGATCGTAGTAGTATTTTACTTCTTTATGATCCGTCCGCAGGTTAAAAAACAAAAAGACCAAAAAAACTTTGTTAACGATTTAAAAAAGGGTGATAAGGTAGTTACCACTGCAGGCGCGCACGGTAAAATAGCCGAAGTTGGCGACACTACTTTTTTAATTGAGCATGAAAGCGGCCATAAAACCCGTTATGATAAATCGGCGATATCGTTAGATGCTTCAAAAGCATTAAACACACCGCCAAAAGCTTAGTTTAAGTTAAAAGTTGAATGTTCAACGTTGAAAGTGACATTCAAATAAAAAAAAATAAAAGGTAAAAGATGGAGATTAAAGCGTTAGATGGCTTTTAACTTTCAGCTTTTACCTTTTAACATTTGTAATAAATGGCAATCATAAAACTATCGGCAACAGAGCAAAGGCGTTTATCAGCATTTTTCACATGCCTGGTATTGGCCGCGTTGGCGTGGTTATGTATTACGTTGTCAAACCCTTACAATTACACGGTTAAACGCGTGCTGAGTTATAAAAATACTCCCCAAAAACGGGCATTTCACTCCCTGCAATCAGATACGGTTGATATCACAATTAAAGGTACCGGGTGGCAAATGCTTTATGCCATGATGCATTATAGCAGCAATAGTTTAGTTGTGGATCTGAGACCCTTAAATACAGGGAATTACGTAGTGTTGAGCTCGCAGGCAATGCAAATTGCTGATGGCGAAGTAAATCATGATGTGGTATCATTTAATCCCGATACGCTTTATTTTGACTTTTTAAACCGGATGGTGAAAAGGGTGCCTGTAAAGTTATTAAGCAATGTTAGCTATCAACAACAGTTTTCGCAGGCAAATAATCCTATTGTGAGGCCATCGTATATTACTATTGTTGGCCCTACAGACAGGCTTAATAGTATAACTGAATGGAATACGGATTCGCTTATCGTGAAAAAAGTTAATGAAACCATTCGCGCCAGGCTAAACTTACAGCCGGTTAACGAGGGTAATATCACCATATATCCTAAAGCGGTGGATGTGGTTTTCCCTGTAGATGAGTTTACAGAGAAAACCCTGGAGATACCTGTGAAACTGATTAATAACAGCGATTTTTACAATGTGAAGGTTTTTCCGGAAAAGGTTACCGTTACATTTATGACATCGTTACGAAGGTATACCGAAACTGATGAGGATTTTTTTGAAGCGGAGGCTGATCTGAACTTATGGAAAAATCAAGGTTACAGTACCTTGCCGGTGAAACTTACGCGGATACCGCCATTTTGTAAAGTAATAAGTGTAGAGCCACAAAATATTGATTTTATAGTGAAAAAATAGATGCTGAAAATAGGTATAACCGGTAATATAGGTAGCGGCAAAACTACGGTGAGCAAAATATTTGAGGTATTAGGCATTCCTGTTTTTTATGCTGATGACGAGGCTAAAAAAGTAATGGTTAATGATGCTATATTGATAGATGATCTTAAACAAACCTTTGGTGCGCAATCGTATTTTGAAGATGGTTCACTAAACCGCAAACATATAGCCGGTATAGTTTTTAATAACGAAATGGAACTGAAAAAGCTAAACGCTATTGTACACCCTGCCGTTTTTAGGGCTTTTGATAGTTGGGTACCCCAGTTTAAAAACGCGCCTTATGTGTTAAAAGAAGCAGCATTGCTATTTGAAAGCAGCTCGTATAAAATGTGTGACAGAAGCATTATGGTTACAGCACCTTTGGAATTGCGTATAGCACGCGTAATGTTGCGTGACGGGCTAAGTAGAGATGAGATACTAAACAGAGAGGCAAGGCAGTTTTCTGAAGAGAAGAAATTGCAGCTTGCCGATTACGCTATAAAAAATGATAATACAGAGCTGGTGATACCGCAGGTGCTGGCTTTGCATGAGCAGTTTCTGGAGTTACATAGTTAACTCACCCGACTTCGCTTCGCTGGTCGACCTCTCTTCGCTTGCGGCGGAAAGAGGTGTAAAAATTAAATTTTAATCAACTTACTGTTGGTTAATTACTAATTATCAATGAATATCAAAGACGATTTCCTTTCTATCAATATAAACGGTTTATACTGTAAATACGGCGATTTCTACCTCGATCCTAAACAACCTGTGGAAAAGGCGGTAATATCGCATGCCCATGCTGATCATGCGGTTAGCGGGAATAACGAGGTGTTTTGTACTGAAGCTACTGCTGCTTTTATGCAGTTGCGTTATGGTAAAAACTCAGCTAAGGTTTTTAATATAGTTGGGTATCACCAATCATTTGATGTTAGGGGCGTTAAAATCACTTTTATATCTGCTGGGCATATGTTAGGTTCGGCCCAGGTATTAATGGAATACGAGGGCGTAAAATACCTTTATACCGGCGACTATAAAATACAACCTGATGCTACCTGTGAGCCAATTGAGTGGGTTAAGGCTGATGTACTGATTACCGAAAGTACTTTTGCTGACCCTAAGGTGTTGCACCCCGACCCGGTGGAAGAGATCAAAAAACTGAATGATATTAAGATCAATATTTTGTTGGGTGCTTATGGTTTGGGTAAAAGTCAGCGGTTGATACAGATGATTAATGAACATGCCCCACAGAAAACGATATTGGTTCATCATCGCATTATGCCAATAAACTCTATTTATGAAAAGTTGGGTTATTCGCCGGGTAAATACCAGATGTATGGCCGTAAATTGATGAAGGAACAAAAGGAGTATGTATATATTGTGCCGCCTTTTACGTTTGATAGCTATATTAATGCAAAAGGGGTGAAGCGCCTGTTTGCTTCGGGGTGGAAGAATTTGCAGGTGAATCTGAACGATACACTGTTTATATCAGATCACGTGGATTGGAACGACATTCTGGAGGCTGTAAAGCAGGTTGAACCCAAACAATTATGGACTTTACATGGCAATGGAAAGCATTTAAAAGAACACTTTGGGAATGATATTGTTGTGAAACTATTGAACTGATGCTCGAGGAAAATATTGACTATTATATCAACGAGGATGGTAATTTCGTTTTTACCGAAGCTTACCATTTAAAGCGGGGCTATTGTTGCAAAAACAAATGCCTGCACTGCCCATGGAAATACGGAAAAACTGAAGAGGACGAACAAATTAAAAAATAATAAGGATATTTGTATTTAACACAACCAATGCGAATAGAAGACGAAATACAAAGCACTAAGTTTGAGGATAATTACCAAAAGGCGGTAATTAATATAAATTATACCCAGAACTGGCTTAGTAATCATTTGCGTGGTGAGTTTGATAAGTTCAATCTTACTATGCAGCAGTTTAATATTTTGCGCATATTAAGAGGCCAGTATCCAAAACCTGCTACAGTAAATTTACTTAAAGAGCGCATGCTGGATAAAATGTCGGATGCATCACGTATTGTTGATCGTTTGGTTCAAAAGGAACTTGTTTCGCGATGTACCAATACTTGTGACCGCAGGGCTGTTGATATTCGTATCAGTGATAAGGGCCTCGAAGTATTGTCCAAAATAGAGGTGGAATTTAAGACTAAAGACCTCATTAAGGATAATCTTACACAGGATGAAGCCCTGCAGCTTAGCGACTTATTAGATAAACTGAGGGGCTAAATTACCGGCACCCATTCAGGGAATTTAGGCTGGAGCTTTTTAAATAAAGTATAAAACAACCAGCCTACAAAGGAGCCGTATAACGCACCGCAAAAAACATCAATCGGGTAATGTACGCCTACGTAAACCTGGGCAAAACTGATACTCCCTGCCCAAAGTATCCCCCAAAACCATATCCAGCGCCAGCGTTTGCACCATAGTAATATCATGAATATTGCCATGGCGAAATGATTAGTAGCGTGGGCTGACGGGAAACTGTAGCCTGTTCCGCAACCAATTCGCTCAACATCAGTAAGGGAAGTGATTGGATCTCTGCAAGGTCTTAGGCGATGTACTAAATGTTTAACTATTCCTGCGCTGGTTTGATCGGCAAATCCAAATGCAAGGACTATAAATAAGATAATTACAATTCCTTTCTTTTTATATCTCCACAAACTAAATCCTAATATAAATACATACAGCGGTATCCATGATTTTGGATTGCGTAACCAAGGCATTATCCAATCGAAAAAAGGATTGGTCATGCCATAGTTGATGATATGGAACAGGTGACGGTCGAATTGTAAAAGCTGCTCGGGCATAATTTATATTGCCAAATATAACCAATAAATGGAGTGGCTATTGGTTAATTGTTTTAATTTTGCATCAAAATAATACAACAGCTTTGACACTCATAAAATCAATTTCGGGCATTAGAGGCACCATAGGCGGTGCAGCGGGCGATGGTTTAACACCCGTGGATATTGTAAAATTTACTTCGGCATTTGGTATCTGGGCCATCCAACAATCGGGGCTTAAAAAGATAGTTATCGGTCGTGATGCGCGTATATCGGGTAGTATGGTGAATAATTTGGTTGTAGGTACTTTACAAGGTTTAGGTATTGATGTGGTTGATTTAGGTTTATCAACCACACCGACTGTTGAGATAGCTGTTCCTGCTGAAGAGGCTGCGGGTGGTATCATTATTACTGCAAGCCATAACCCAAAACAATGGAATGCACTTAAATTATTAAATAGTAACGGTGAGTTTATCAGCGATGCTGATGGCCAGGCAGTACTTGAAATTGCTGAAAATAGTGATTTTAACTATGCCGCGGTAGATGATTTGGGTAAAGTGGTGTTGGATGATAGCTATCTGCAAAAACATATAGATGTAATATTGGCTTTGCCACTGGTTGATGTTAAAGCGATTACCGCAGCCGATTTTAAGGTGGTTATAGATTGCGTTAACTCTACAGGAGGAATATTTGTACCTGCTTTATTAAAGGCGTTGGGCGTTAAAACGGTGCATGAATTGTATTGTGAGCCAGATGGTAAGTTTCCGCATAACCCGGAACCTTTGCCAGAGAATTTAGTGGCGCTATCAAAAGAAGTATTGAGCAAACGTGCTGATATAGGGATTGCTGTTGACCCTGATGTTGACCGCCTTTGCTTTGTTTGTGAAGATGGCAGCATGTTTGGCGAGGAATATACATTGGTTGCTGTGGCTGATTATGTGCTGAAGCATAATAAAGGCAATACGGTATCAAACTTATCGTCAACACGTGCTTTGCGCGATGTTACCGAGAAAGCTGGCGGCGAGTACAATGCGGCGGCGGTAGGAGAGGTGAACGTGGTTAACAAAATGAAAGAAACCAACGCGGTTATAGGCGGCGAAGGCAATGGCGGGGTAATCTACCCTGAATTACATTACGGTCGTGATGCTTTGGCTGGTATCGCTTTATTTTTAACACATCTGGCTAAATCTGGCAAAACAGTATCTGCTTTAAGGGCATCGTATCCAAACTATTTCATCTCGAAAAATAAAATAACGCTAACGCCAGAGATGGATATTGATGCGCTTTTGTTGAAAGTTGAAGAGAAATACAAAAAACAACCCCATAGCACTATTGATGGCTTGAAAATAGAATTTGATAAAGAATGGGTACATTTGCGCAAATCGAATACTGAGCCAATTATCCGTATTTATTCGGAAGCAAGCTCGGAAACGGTGGCGAATAGCTTGGCAAATAAGATTATTGCCGATATAAAGGAAATATTACTTATTGAGTGATGGACTGATTTAGCGAATGAGTGATTTTTTATTTATAAGGTGAATAAATTATATTCACCTTATGGAAAGAATGGAAAAATCCGAATTTGCTGAATATTTTAGAAAGAGAACTAAGAAATTTGTTGTTGATAATATAGATTTATTTAGATCATTACCCAAAACAGAAGAAGCAAAAATAAAATAGGCCGACAATTATTAAGATGTTCTTCTTCTGTTGGTTCAAATTACCGGGCTGCCTGCCGGGCAAGATCACAGGCAGAGTTTCATTCTAAACTTTCCATCGTTGTAGAAGAAGCTGACGAAAGTGTTTTTTGGGTGGAAATTTTAATTGACTCCAATATTGTAAAACCGGGTGAGATAAACGGTTTAATGAATGAAGCTAATGAAATATTAAAAGTTGTTTCAACTGCACGTAAGTCAGTATCAAACAAATAAGATAAATCACTCATTCACTAAATCACTCATTCACAAATAAGAACTATGCGTGTTTACTTAGATAATGCTGCTACTACTCCGTTAGACCCGGAAGTGATGAAGGAAATGTGTAAAGTGATGGAAAATACCTATGGTAACCCATCGTCAATACACTCACATGGGCGGGAAGCACGTACGCTTATTGAACGTTCACGTAAAACGGTTGCTAATTTATTGGGTACATCACCATCGGAGATATTCTTTACTTCGAGTGGTACCGAGGCGGATAATATGGCTATCAGGTGCGGTATTGTTGATCATAACATTAAACATGCTATAACTAGTCGTATTGAGCATCATGCGGTTATACATACTTTTGAAGCGCTTGAAAAAGCGGGTGTTATCAAACTAAGTTTTGTTAATCTTGATTCAAAAGGAAACATCGACTACCAACATCTTGAAACTTTATTGAAGGATAACGAGCGTAGCTTTGTATCAATCATGCATGCTAATAATGAGATAGGTACCCTGTCGGATATGGAGCGTATCGGCGATTTGTGCGAGGTTTATAACGCCATCTATCATTGTGATACGGTGCAAACAATGGGGCATTACAAGCACGATTTAAGCAAATTAAAGGCTCACTTTGTAGTATGTTCAGCGCATAAGCTGCATGGGCCAAAGGGTGTTGGGTTTTTGCATATCAATCATCGTATAAAAATTAAACCGCTTATTTACGGCGGCGCGCAGGAGCGTAACATGCGTGGTGGTACCGAAAATATTTATGGCATTGTTGGCCTTGCCAAAGCTTTGGATATGGCCTATGCCGATATGGAGCAGCACCAACAGCATATACAAGGCCTGAAAACCTACATGATAGACCAGTTGAAGGAAAGTATCCCCGGTATTGAATTCAATGGTGAGACGGCCCCTGATAAAAGCTTGTATACTGTTTTAAACGTTTCCTTCCCCGAAATGGAAATGGCTGATATGTTATTGTTTAACCTGGATATTGCCGGAATCTCTGCATCCGGTGGCAGTGCCTGTAGCTCGGGTAGCGATATTGGATCGCATGTGCTTACCGCAATCGTCGCGAGCCCATCTAGGCCCTCGGTAAGATTTTCCTTTTCAAAAAACACTACAAAAGAGGAGATAGACTATACAGTAACCAAAGTACGCGAACTGTGCTTGGTTAGCGCTTGATAGTTTTTTGCAGAAAATTGTTTTTTATTCGATTGTAACTTAGTACCTTAGTGTATTGAGTTTGGATTTACCCCGATTGGTTAAATTGTTGGCATGGTAATGGCTTCTAGTTAGTTATCAGTTAATAATTAAATTATGAAAGCCGTGGATGTTGTAATTACATCTGCACAATAAAAGCTAATCATGGAAAAGAGTAAAAATATCAAACCTGGTCAGGCCCCTGAGAGAAAGCAACCGGAAAAAGACAAAACAATCTATCCGCACGAGAATGAGTTTTCTGAACCAGCAGAAGGTAGTGATGCGTCATATAGTGAGAAAAATGATGTTACTCCTCCAAATAAAAAGGAGTTTCCAGCAGTTGGCCCTGCAGAAACAGATTTTGTTAGCCGCCCTAATGGCCGCACCACAGGTCGTATGGTAGGCCATGAACCAGGAACCGAAAACAATCTATAATCTATTACAATTATGAAAAGCGAAAACAAAATCTCGGAAAATGATCGTGAAATGAAACCACACACCCACAGCAACGACTATAACAACGAAATGAGTTCGGGAACTATAGGCGCTGAAGGTGCGAATGATAATGGTGCAAGTACATTAAGGGCATTGCATAAGAAACATGCAAATAAATCTTTTGTCAAAAGCCATAGAAAACCTATATTATAGTTACCGGCTAAACCGGGATTAAATATCCCATTTGCTCACAACACCGGTAATGGAAAAGGCCCTGAGAAATCAGGGCCTTTTTGTTTTTTGATCGATTCTATATAAGCACAAGCATACTATGTCATTGCTTCGTACCTTACAGCAATGACATAGTTTTACATCCATCTGGAAAGTTGGGAATTGTCGCTCTATCGCTCCACAATAACGACACTTTATCATATTAAATAGCTTCTTCCAAAGGCTCAATTTGTAAAGTTATTGTAAAACTGAAAATAATTCTTTAAACATATGATGTTTTGTTAAATAAACATCATATGTTTGTATCGTTAAATAAGATGATATGAACGTTAAAGAAAAACTTGGTGACCGTATTGTAAACCAAATTAGGGCGGATATAACAAGCGGAACCTATAAAATAAACGAAAAGATACCTGCTGAGCCCGAGCTGATGAAGCTATATGGCGTAGGGCGATCAACCATAAGAGAGGCAATCAAAACGCTGGCTACGTCGGGGATATTGAAAGTTCAGCAAGGCTTTGGTACCATTGTCAATTCGGCTGTCAGTGAACAAACAATTGATCAGCGATTGAGGAATGCTGACTTTGATGAGATAAACGCGGTACGAAAGTTATTGGAAACCGAGATTGTGAAACTTGCTGTCGAGAACCACTCCGTATCACATATTGATGAGATAGAACGTTGCCTCGAAAATAGGCGACTAGCTATTCTATCTGAGCAGCACAACGCTTGTATCGAGGCTGATATCGCTTTCCATATGTCCATTGCCAGGGCGTCGCTTAATACCGTACTGGCCGATCTGTATCAAAGCTTTACCTTAACTATCCGTGATTTCTTCTCGAAACGCGAAGTTAAAGGTGTAAGTCATTTCGCCATGAGTCACCATTTGCATGAGGCTTTGTATAAAGCCATCAGGGCACAAAAAATCAAACAAGCTCAAACCATCATCAAAGAAATATTGGATAATAACTATTAATATATATCATGACTATACTCACATTCACATTAATATTGCTTGCAGGGGCCTACCTGGCAGGCTTAGTTGGCTCGCTTACCGGGCTTGGCGGCGGCGTTGTTGTAATACCATTATTAACATTAGTGTTTCATGTAGATATCCGCTACGCCATAGGTGCCGCGCTGCTGGCCTCTATCGCGAATTCATCGGGCGCGGCAAGTGCTTACGTTAAGGAAGGTATCACAAATATCCGCTTAGGTATGTTTTTGGAAATAGCTACCACCATAGGTGCGGTTGGAGGGGCCGTAATAGCGGTATATACGCCAACTAACACCATCGCTATATTATTCGGCGCGATACTTCTGTTTTCGGCTGCTATGACCATCCGTAAAAAGAACCAGGAAGTTAGCACAGAGGGGAGTCCTTTATCCTACAAATTAAAGCTGAATAGCAGTTATCCAACCAAGAACGGTGAAGTAAACTACAAGCTAAAAAACGTAGGTGCAGGTTTTTCCATCATGGCGCTTGCAGGGGTCTTATCCGGTTTGTTAGGCATTGGTTCCGGTGCTTTAAAAGTATTGGCTATGGATTCAACTATGCATATCCCTTTTAAGGTGAGTACCACTACCAGTAATTTTATGATAGGGGTTACAGCGGCAGCCAGCGCGGTAGTTTATTTACAAAGAGGTTATATGGATGCCGGGATAGCTTTCCCGGTGATGCTGGGTGTTTTAGGCGGTGCATTTACCGGATCAAAATTACTGACCCGGATGGATCCCAAAGTATTGAAGTATATATTTTGCGTCGCCATAACTTTTGTGGCTGCTGAAATGATATTTAACGGCTATAACCACAAATTTTAATCTTATTAAAATAAAAAGAAATGAAAAAAGTAATCAGCAAAAGTTTTCTGGCCGATGCAGATATTGAAAAAATCATCGGTTTGCAATTAAGATATGGCGTAGTAATTGCCAGCCTTATAGTTTTAATGGGAGGGATTTTATATTTGGTTCAGCAAGGGCAAGGGGCTATTCCTCCGTATCACACCTTTTTAGGCGAAAGTGCCGGATATACCAGCTTTTCGCAAATAGTTAATGGTATTGGAGCAGGGCAGGCCAAAGGTATTGTTCAGGCGGGTGTGGTGGTATTGATTGCTACTCCCATACTTCGTATAGCCTTCTCTTTGGTCGGTTTTATTTTGGAGAAAGACAGGCTTTACATCATAATCACCGCTATAGTATTAAGCGTGATGTTGTTCAGTATTTTTGGAGGATTGAAAATATAAGCAGGCCAGTTAGCTTAGATTTCGATTAATTATCTAACAAGAACATCCGGCACACATGCTGGACGTTCTTGTTAGATATAGACAATTTCTTCTATTATTTATTTAACGTATTGCTCATCAGTTACGTGTTCCATCCAATCCACCGGCGAACCATTAAGTTTTTCCTGAATGGCAATATGTGTCATTGCCGTAGTTGATGTAGCGCCGTGCCAATGTTTCTCATCCGGCGCAAACCAAACAATATCTCCCTGGCGTATTTGTTCTATCGGCCCACCTTCGCGTTGGGCCCAGCCGCTGCCTGCGGTAACTATTAATGTTTGCCCAAGTGGGTGGGTGTGCCAAGCGGTGCGTGCACCCGGTTCAAAGGTTACCAACGCCATAGCAACCCGTGCCGGGTCAGGTGGACTAAAAAGCGGATCAATCCTAACGGTTCCGGTAAAATATTCGGACGGCCCTTTACCTGATGGTTGGGAACCGCTGCGTTTAATTTCCATAATTTTTATCTTTTATATTCTCTTAACAATATTAATCTGATGATGTTTAGTTTTAAAACTAAAGATTCCTTTAAACAAAAAAGCGGCTGTTCTTAAATAGAACAGCCGCTTTTTGTTGGATAATATTTTTTTAAGCCGCTATCATTTTTAAGAATGATGACAGCTTCTCTTTCATTTCTCTTCTATCAACAATAAAATCTAAAAAGCCATGCTCTTGTACAAATTCAGCAGTTTGGAATCCTTTAGGCAGATCTTTTTTGATCGTTTCTTTAATAACGCGCGGGCCTGCAAATCCAATTAATGAACCTGGCTCAGCAATGTTAATATCGCCCAACATAGCGTATGATGCCGTTACACCACCTGTAGTCGGGTCGGTTAATAAGGATATATAAGGTATTTTAGCTTGTGACAATAGAGCTAGTTTGGCTGATGTTTTAGCCATTTGCATTAGCGAGTAGGCAGCTTCCATCATACGGGCGCCACCTGATTTTGAGATCATCAAAAACGGAATTTTATTGGCGATACTATAATCGATAGATCTCGCGATCTTTTCACCAACTACCGATCCCATTGAACCGCCGATGAAGTTGAAATCCATACAGGCAATAACCAAATCTTCGCCATTCATTTTGCCGGTTGCGGAGCGTATAGCATCCTTTAATCCGGTTTTTTTCATGGTTTCTTTAATCCTGTCGGTATATTTTTTGGTATCCTCAAACTGCAGCGGGTCGCCGGATTGAAGGTTGTTAAATAATTCAGTAAACTCATTATTATCAAACAGGATGGAGAAATATTCCTTCGATCCTATTCTTAAATGATAACCGCAGTAGTGACAAACGTATTGATTTTCAACCTGCTCAGAGTAGTGAAGGGGTTTTTTACATTCAGGGCATTTATTCCATATCCCGTCCGGTGCTTCCTTCTTTTCCTCAGTGGTCGTAATTATTCCTTTTATCTCGCGTTTAAACCAGGCCATATCAATATCAAGCTCTTTCAATATGATGCAAAGAAACGAATTTTTATTTAGATATAGGATTTTTGATAATTTACATCCTGAAGAGAAATGGGAGAGTTTTTAGCAGAAAAAACTACGTTTGAGATAAAATATATCTTAAATCTATAGTTTTTATCAATTTTGGCCCAAAAATCTAATATCGAAGCACGTATATCTAAAAAATCGATACCGTATATTCAAAATTTTTATAACTTCGGGGCCCAAAACAAAGTAAATGGACTTAAAAAATTATAAAGGCGTATTGCACGGAGATCAGGTGCAGGAGCTATTTGAAGCAGCTAAAAAGCACCAATTCGCGTTGCCAGCTGTTAACGTTATAGGTACAAACACTATAAACGCTGTGATGGAAACTGCAGCCGCGGTTAAATCACCTGTTATTATTCAATTGTCGCACGGTGGGGCGCAATTTTATGCAGGTAAATCATTAGATAACTCAAAATTACAGGCTTGTATATTAGGCGCTACATCTGCTGCTGAGCATGTGCATTTATTGGCTGAACATTACGGTATTGCTGTAATATTACACACTGACCATTGCGCTAAAAAATTATTGCCCTGGATAGATGGCTTGTTAGATGCAGGCGAAAAATTCTTCGCTAAAACAGGCAAACCATTATTTTCTTCACATATGTTGGATCTTTCTGAAGAGCCAATTGAAGAAAATATCGAAATATCTGCTAAATACTTAGCCCGTATGGCTAAATTGGGTATGACCCTAGAAATTGAATTAGGTGTAACCGGCGGTGAAGAAGACGGTGTTGACAACTCTGACGTTGACAGCTCACGTTTATACACTCAGCCAGAGGATGTTGCTTATTCATACGAAGAATTATCTAAAGTTAGCCCTCGTTTTACAGTTGCGGCTGCTTTTGGTAACGTACACGGTGTTTACAAACCTGGTAACGTTAAGTTACAACCCGTTATTTTGCATAACTCACAGGAGTATGTGAAAAAGAAATTTAACCTTGCTGCTGAAAAACCGATCAACTTTGTATTCCATGGTGGGTCAGGTTCAACTCAGGAAGAAATTCGTGAGGCGATATCTTATGGCGCTATAAAAATGAATATCGATACCGACATGCAATGGGCATACTGGGAAGGTATTAAAGATTTTTACCAGGCTAACGAAGGCTACCTGCAAACCCAGATCGGTAACCCGACAGGCGAGGATTCTCCAAACAAAAAATACTATGATCCACGCGTTTGGTTACGTAAGGGCGAAGAGAATTTTGTAAAAAGGCTTACTGAAGCGTTTGCTGATTTAAATTGTATTGATGCTACCAGCAAATTATAATTGCTGATAATTATATTTGAAAGCGCTAATGTGATAAACATTAGCGCTTTTTTATTGAAAGGGAATTAGATAATGTCGACAAGCAAAAAGTTGGAAATAAATAAAATAAGTGATGTTGAGCGCCTGAAGATAGTTCACGCCATACGCCATGAGGTTTTTGTGGAGGGACAAAACTGTCCTGCTGAGTTGGAATATGCTAATGAAGATGAATCGGTACACTTTTTGGCTACGGTTAATGGCATACCTGCCGGTGCCTGCCGCTGGCGTAAAACGGATAACGGCTATAAGTTGGAGCGTTTCGCAGTGTTAAATGATTTTAGAGGAATGGGTGTAGGGCAACAGATGATTAAAACTGTTTTAGATGATTTGCCAAAAGATGCTGAATACATCTACCTGAATTCGCAGCTGGATGCTGTGACCCTATATGAGAAATTTGGCTTTGTAAAAGAGGGCGCTGAGTTTACCGAGGCGGGTATAAGGCATTATAAAATGGTGAAAGTTTAACGCTCTCTATTTCTGTATTTGAAAACCGTTTACAATACTATCTAATTGGCTCCAGACGGCATTACTGTAAGGTTTTGGTGAAATCTCAAAAAATATAGCTGTCTCGTTTGCATCCGCATAATGTTGAACATGGATGGTAGCATAAAACTCAATTGGTTTTTTGGTTAGAAAATTTAGCGTTGATATTTTTCCGCTATAGGTTTCCTGGTCGCCAGTGGCTGTTGCGGCCGTGTTTATAGTTGTTTTTGTGAAGCCGGTACTATCTGGGGAAGATTTATTGTTGCTGTGATATAAGCCATCAAAATAGTTTGTCAGATAGGTATTTAGCAGGTTGACATTTACTTGTGGTGAACCGTCAACAAACCATAAAAATGTATAAGCCCAATATTCGTTGCTGTTTGCATCAGCCCAACCGGGTGTAAAGCGGAGCTCTTCAATACCTTGGTAGGGTATACCGGGTGCAAAGTCAATAGGAAAGGGGATAGTTTCTGATTTCCACTTTTCAGGTAGTGGCAGCGAATAGCCTGTACTCTGGGCAAAGCATTTACCGAAAGCAAAAAGAATTAACAGGGTAAATATCGCTTTTTTCATGAATAGGAATTTGATTTAATAAAGCTATGAATGAAAATTAGAAACGGGTGTTAATATTTGTTAATTCTCATCATGGCGTTATTTTTTGGCTAAAGCCATCAATAGGAGAGGTTAACCCTCTACCTAAAGGTCGGGGCAATGATGATATAGTAAAACTAAGTTGCATTTCGTTGCCGTCCGCTTTAGCGGGCGGTGTTTGTATAAAGTAATTTGGGCTTTAGCCCCAACTGACTATTTAAAAACCTGATCAGCAAACATCATCGCTTCGCCAAATTTGTCTGAATCAAGCCCCAGGAGTTCTTTTTTTGATTGGAGGTATGAGATTAGGTTTTCAGTAGCGATATTGCCTGTAAGCTCATCTTTGGCCATCGGGCAGCCTCCATAACCTTTAAGAGCAGCATCAAAACGTTTGCAGCCGCTATTATAGGCAGCTTCAATTTTGAGTTGCCAGTTATCTGGGGTGGCATGCAGGTGCAACCCAAATTCAGTATCGGGGAAGGTATTACATAAGGCAGGATAGATTTCGTTGATCTGCGCTGGTGTTGCAACGCCAACTGTATCTGATAAAGCAATAATGTTGATGCCTTCGCTAACTAATCTCCCTGTCCATTTTTGTACAATCTCCACGTTCCATTCATCACCATAAGGATTACCAAAACCCATCGAAAGGTATACCAATAATTCTTTATTCTTAACAGAACAAAGCTCATTGATGCGTTTTACGGTATCAAAAGCATCAGCTATTGATGTATTGGCATTTCGCTGCTGGAAAGTCTCAGAAATAGAAAAAGGATAACCCAGGTAAGTTATTTCATCATGCTGGGCTGCATCCTCTGCACCGCGATAATTGGCTATGATGGCCAATAGTTTGGATCGGGTAGTGCTTAGGTCGAGTTTTTTTAATACCTCGGCAGTATCCTGCATTTGGGGTATGGCTCTGGGCGATACAAAACTGCCAAAGTCAAGGGTGTCAAAACCAACTTGCAGTAATAAATTAATGTACTTGGCTTTAACGTCGGTAGGGATAAAGTCATGGATACCCTGCATGGCATCACGCGGGCACTCGGTAATTTTTATAGTTTGGTCAGTATTATTCACCTTTGGTTACTTCTTCGGCATTGTATTTAACATCGCCCCGTACAAATCTACGTATAATCAGCCTACTACCGCCATTATAGGTCATATAATTGCCTATCCAGTTTAAAAATACAATAAGCTTGTTGCGTGTGCCCAATAGCGAGAATAAATGCACAAATATCCATACCAGCCAGGCAAAAAATCCCTGGAATTTGATCTTGCCCAAATCTGCCACGGCTTTATTGCGGCCTATGGTGGCTAATGAGCCTTTATCGTTATATTTAAACGGTTCTGTTGCTTCGCCCCTTACTAAATGAGCTATGTTTTTGCCTACATTGTCGCCCATTTGTATAGCTACCTGTGCTACGCCAGGGTGGCCTTTTGGTGTTTCGGGGGTTATCATAGCAGCTACATCGCCAATGGCAAATATATTTGATGAGCCGTCCACGCGGCAAATATTATCGGTACGGATGCGGTTACCCCGCTCCAGTATGTTTTTATCAATACCATGAGGTACTACACCCGTTACACCCGCCGACCAGATCACATTTTTAGTTTCGATCACCTTTCCGCCTTCAAAAGCTATTTGATGACCATCGTAGCTTTCCACTTTCGCGTTTAATAAAAGCTCAACACCCAAATTTTGGAGGTAATCGTGCGCCGCATTTGATGCCTGTTCCGACATCGGGCCTAAAACTCTTGGTAGAAAGTCGGCAAGGTATATTTTAACGTCTTCTTTTTTAAGCTCGGGGTAGTCCTGTTCCAGTACATGATTGCGGAACTCCGCGATAGCGCCTGCCAGCTCAACACCGGTAGGGCCTGCACCCACTAAAACAAAAGTGAGGTATGGTATGCGTTCTTCTTTTACCTTTTTTAAAACCGCGTCCTCTAAATGCTGAAATATCAAGTAACGAAGATTCAATGCTTCGGGAATTGATTTCATCGGCATAGCATAATGCTCCACATCTTTGTTCCCAAAGAAATTTGTTGTTGAACCGGTTGCTATCACCAGATAGTCATAGGTTATTTCGCCAATATTGGTTTCAATAGTGTTCTTTTCCGCATTCACTTTTTTTACATCGGCAATGCGAAAACGAAAGTTTTTTTGACCGCTAAAATTTTTACGAAAGGAGAAGGCGATGGATTCTGATTCTAGGCTACCTAAAGCCACCTGGTAAAGCAAAGGTTGAAAAGTATGGTAATTATGCTTGTCGAGCATTAATATCTCTACAGGCGCGTCCTTAAGCCTCAGGGCAACTTCAAGCCCACCAAAGCCTCCGCCAACAATTACAACTAATGGGAATTTTGATTGGTCTGTAGTGTTCATGGTACGCTATTTAAAATCAGATTATCTTATTAAACAAAAAAGGCTCCAAATGTTCTTTGGAGCCTTTTAAAATATGAGTTGTTATATTATCTCAAGTCTTTCTTTCCAAAGTCTACGATTACCGGAGTAGCGATACAGATTGACGAGTATGTACCAAAACATACACCAATCAATAAAGCGAACGAGAATCCTCTGATAACATCACCACCGAATACGAATAATATTATCAATACGAAGAATACTGTTAAAGCTGTAATAACCGTACGGCTTAATGTATTGTTAATCGCATTGTTGATAACTGTTTTCGGATCATCAGTTTTTGAATGGTGTAATTCAAGGAATTCACGTATCCTGTCAAACACCACCACGGTATCATTTATGGAGTAACCTATAACTGTTAATATAGCCGCTATAAATGCCTGGTCAATATCAAGCGAGAACGGAAGCACGTCCTTAAATAAAGAAAAGAAGGATAGTACCATCAACGCATCATGCGCTGTTGCAACCATCGCACCTAAACTGAACTGCCATTTGCGGAACCTTACCAGTATGTATGCTGATATAATTAAGATAGCGAATATAACGGTCCAGATAGCTGATTTTTTCAGCTCATCGGCAATTGTAGCACTTACTTTATGATGACTTAATATACCATCTTTAGCTATGTGAGTTGATGCACCTGCATTTAATGATGAGATTAACGTTGATTGTACTTTTGCTTCTGCATTTTCAGAAGTATCATCAATTAAGTAGTTTGTAGTGATGCTGATGTCAGAACCAAACGTTTTTACTTCGGTACCACGACCTAATGTTTTATCAACAGCGTTGTGTATATCTTCGGTAGTTACATTCTTATTTTCAAAACGAACCACATAGCTGCGGCCACCTTCAAAATCGACACCGTAGTTAAAACCACGGGTTGCCATAGATATTAAACCGGCAATAATGAATAAACCAGAGAAGGCGTAAAATTTGAAACGGTTTTTTACGAAAGCGTAATTAGCGTTTTTGAAGGTATGTGAGCTCCATGGGTTTGAGAATTTAATATCCCAGCCTTTAGTAAGCATCCACTCAAATATTAACCTCGAGATTAATAATGAACAGAATAATGAAGTTATGATACCGATCATCAAAGTAGTTGCGAAACCCTGGATAGGGCCTGAACCGAATATGAACAGGATTAAACCAGTTAGGAATGTACTGATGTTTGAATCGAGAATTGATGATAATGCATGCTTAAAGCCATCGGAAATAGCAATACGAACGGATTTGCCTAAAGCCATTTCCTCGCGGACACGCTCATAGATCAATACGTTGGCATCTACCGCTATACCTAATGTTAATACGATACCTGCAACACCCGGCATGGTTAATACCGCATGTAAGCCTGTAAGTACCCCCATCAGGAAGAACATGTTTACGATTACCGCAACTACCGCAACGGTACCTGCACGATTGTAATAAGCAACCATGAACACCAATACTACCAGTAAGCCTAAACCTTCTGATAATAAACCGGCGTTGATAGCTTCCTGACCTAATGACGGGCCTACCACGCTTTCGTCAACTATACGTGCGGGAGCAGGTAAACGGCCAGCTTTCAATATGTTGGCTAAATCTTTGGTATCATCAGTAGTAAAGCTACCTGAAATAGAAGAGGTTCCACCGGAAATTTCATTTTGAACAACAGGAGCTGAATAAACATTGTTATCCAATACTATGGCAATAGATTGTTTGTTATTAGGATCAGCTGATGCTTCACGTGTAATGGTTGCCCATTTTTGTGCACCCTGTGAGTTCATATCCATCACTACTTCAGGAGTTCCTTTTTGTGGATCAACGTCAGATCGTGCATCATTAATTACATCGCCGGCAAGTACAGCACCATCGGCACCTACTAATTTAATAGCGTATAATTCAAATATTTTGGTTTTATCAATCGGTTTTACGCCCCATAAAAATTTCATGTTGCTAGGGATAGCCGATTTTACCGCTGGATTGTTTAAATAAGCATCCACGGTTGCAGTATCTTTTATTGCACACCAGCCAACAGTTGGGCCCGGCCTAAGTTTTTGCTGGCCTGTTTGATCCTGGTAAGTAACAGGAGCAAGAATAGCGAATAAAGGGTTTTGCTCGGCTAACTTACTTTTACCTGATAGGCCGGAAGTATCTTTAGCGGCAGTTTTTTGAACTTTATTTAATAAAGATAAGCCGCCTTTTGCAGGAGCAGCAGTAGTATCTTTTTTAACAGATGCGTTATTAGCAAGTGCTTTAGTTGTATCAGTGGCACTAGCTTTTTTAGTATCAGCTAATATTTTGTTTACGCCTGCTAATACCTGGTAAGCCTGTCCGTTTTCAAAAGTTTGATAAAACTCCAACTTAGCAGTACCGCTTAATAGCTTACGAACACGGTCCTCATCTTTTACACCCGGCAATTCGATAAGGATACGGTTTGTACCTTCCTGTAACTGGATGTTAGGTGAAGTTACGCCAAACTGATCGATACGGGTATTTAAAACCGTGTATGATTGTTTAACCGCTGCTTTACCCTGATCTTTTAGCCAGCTTTCAACTTCAGCGTTTGACGCATCAAATTTAATGTGCGACTGATTGTCCCTGGTTGAGAAGATGGCTGCTAACTTGCCGTTAGGATTTAATTTTTCATATTCACTTACAAATAGTGATACGAAATCACTTGTGCTGGTTTTAGTGTCAGCTTCGGCAGTGTTCAATGCCTGATTAAATGCAGGATCAGGATTATTGTCTGATAATTTCTGTACCAGTTCTTTTAACGAGATCTGCATGGTAACGCTCATGCCACCTTCAAGGTCGAGACCTAAAGCTAACTCGTTATTTTTACAGTATTGGTAATTGTGACCTAATATTGGATATACCGGAATAGCGGACATAGAGTCCAGATATTCCTTTTCTTTAAGCATATCGCCCTTGGCATAAGCTTTTGCATCACTTTCAACTTTGCGTGTTACCCATGTAAATGAAAGCTGGTACAAACACACCACCGCCAGCAATATGGCGAAAAATTTAACAACCCCTTTACCTTGCATCTTAAATTATATATGTAATTATTTAGTTTATAAGCCTTTTTAAAATAGACGGCAAATCTAATAAAATTTCGCTATCAAGAAATTTTAAATTAAAACAAAAAAATGACAAAAATTGTTACAGCCGTTCCAGTGTTATGAATGAATACGGAAGCGGGTTTTTCTCGTCGGGTTCGAAGTCTTCATGTTCAACTTCTTTCCATTCGGTTTTGTCTATCTCAGGGAAAAATGTATCAGCATCAAAGCTTTTGTGGATTATGGTTAGATAAATGCGATCGGTAAGATGCATTGCCAGTTTGTATATCTCGGCGCCGCCGCCAATGAAAACCTCGTCTTCATCTTTACATAAGGCTAATCCATCTTCGATAGATTTCACCACCTCACAGCCGGGGATCGTAATATCCTGACGGGTTACCACGATGTTTCTGCGGCGTGGCAGCGGCTTGCCAACAGAATCAAAAGTTTTGCGCCCCATGATGATGGTACGGCCTGAGGTGATGTCCTTAAAATGTTTAAGGTCGTTAGGCATGTGCCATAACAGTTGGTTTCTTTTGCCGATGGCGTGGTTTTCGCCTATGGCGACTATGATGGATACTGTCATTTGTTAATTTCTACTAATCGTTCCTGTATCCAGGATTTTATTTCTTCAATATGAATTTCACCTTTACTTGCGGCGATTGTCATGTGGTACTTGTCTTCTTGAAAAGCTATAATGTCGTATCCGAAAATATATAATGTTGCTCTCAACAAAACGTAAGCGGTACGTTTATTGCCATCCATGAAAGGATGATTGATAATGATGCTCTCAAATATGGCAGCTGCTTTTTCAACAGGTGATGGATACAGGTCTTGCTGATCGAAAGTAGCATAAGGTCTTGCAAGGGCTGCAAGCAGTAATCCTTTATCTCTTATCCCCTGACTCCCGCCATAATCATTAATAGACCTGTCGTGAATTTTTATTGCGAACTCTAAATCAATCATTCCGCAAGGCGCCTTAAAAGCTCATCATCTTCTTTAAAAACCTTGTCAATAAATTTATCAAGATCTTTATTGGTGGATTGACGCTGGATGGAATTTATATAATTAAGAATTTCGGGCAATATATTTTCAGGCACATTATCTATTGCTTTATGTATTTCCGATTTTAACTGCACCGTGGTCATATACAAATCTAGCAAAAACTTTAAACCGCAACAATACCCTTTATATGCGGATGCGGGTCATAATTCTCTAAAGTGAAGTCTTCGTATTTGAATGAAAATATATCTTTCACATCCGGATTTATCTTCATTGTCGGTAATGGCCTTGGATCGCGGCTGAGTTGCAGCTTGGCTTGTTCCAGGTGATTGTTGTAGATGTGAGCATCGCCGAACGTATGGATAAAGTCGCCATATTCTAAACCACATACCTGGGCCATCATCATGGTAAGTAAAGCATAGGATGCGATGTTGAAAGGTACACCCAAAAATATATCGGCGCTGCGTTGATAGAGCTGGCATGATAATTTACCATCGAGCACATAAAACTGAAATAGACTATGGCAGGGTGGAAGCGCCATCTGGTTAACATCGGCCACGTTCCATGCCGATACAATCATGCGGCGGGAATCGGGATTGTTTTTGATTTGATTTACTACCTGACTAATCTGATCGATATGGCCGCCATCAGGCGTAGGCCATGACCGCCATTGGTAGCCATACACCGGGCCGAGGTTGCCGTCGGCATCTGCCCATTCATCCCATATGCGCACGCCGTTTTCTTTAAGATAGGCAATGTTGGTATCGCCGCTCAAAAACCATATCAGCTCGTGTATGATGGATTTAAGGTGCAGCTTTTTGGTTGTTACCAGCGGGAAGCCGTCCTGCAGGTTAAATCGCATCTGGTATCCGAATACGCTTATCGTCCCCGTTCCGGTGCGATCGTGTTTCTGCGTGCCGGTATCCATCACATGGCGCATTAAATCCAGGTATTGTTTCATATTATTGAGTGAATGAGTGATTGGGTGAATGAGTGATTATGATAAGCATCTTTAAATACCTCGCTCACTTATTATCCTACACAAATAAAAATATTCTAATTTTACCATCCTACGGATGTGCAAAAATACATACCGTTGTTAATCTTTTGTATGGTAATTTTTCCGAACGCTAAAATAAATATCGGCCTGAATGTGATTGAACGCCGCGCCGATGGCTATCATAACCTTGAAACTGTTTTTTATCCTGTAAAGATAAACGATGTGCTCGAGATTATTCCGGCTGATGAGTTGAGCTTTGAGTCATCGGGTTTGGAGATACCCGGCAGGTTGGAGGATAACCTTTGCATCAAGGCTTACCACTTGCTAAAAAAGGATCATGATATATCGCCGGTAAAAATCCATCTGCATAAAAATATCCCGATAGGCGCGGGGCTTGGTGGTGGATCAAGCGATGCTGCATTTTTTATAAAACTGATGAGTCAGCAATTCGATTTAAAATTGAGTGTTGACCAAATGCAGAATTACGCCCGCAAGCTTGGTGCTGATTGCGCTTTTTTTGTGGAGAGCAAGCCGGTGTTTGCTTTTGAGTTGGGCGATGAATTTGAGCCGATCAAACTCGATCTGTCGAAATATAAAATTGTACTGGTGATGCCGCCAACCCAGGTGTCCACTGCTGAGGCTTATCGTGGGGTGAAACCTTCGCCAATTAAAACCACTTTGTATGAACTGATAGACCTGCCGGTTGCCCAGTGGAGAAAGCATATCAAAAATGACTTCGAGGAATCGATATTTAAAAACCATATTATGATACGCGGGGTGAAGGCTGCTCTTTATGAAGCCGGCGCATTGTTCGCCAGTATGAGCGGGAGCGGGGCATCGGTTTTTGGAATATTTGAAAATACACCCGACCTCTCACACCTGGAAGAAGAGAACCAGGTGTTTTATGATATTTAATAGGGTTGTTATTCTTTAACATGATTGTCATTCTGAGGAACGAAGAATCTTCTTCGATATGCCAAGCGAACTATGCTAGATGCAGAAGATTCTTCGTTCCTCAGAATGACAAGCGGTAAATCTAAAATCAAACGCCCGCATCCTCACTAACGCCGCGAGATACGCCTTCCACCCAATCACTCTCGCCCCAGCCTTTGGCTACGGCCGATTGCAGTCTGTTATGAACCAACATCGCGGTTGGCATAGGGGTGAGGCTTGCCTGCGCAATTTTGAGGGTAAGACGGGCATCTTTAAAGCCCAGTTTAGTTTTGAAGCCTACCGGCTGAAATTGTTTGTTAGCGATGAGCCTGCCATAGTTTTGAAAGATGGGCGCGCTGAAAAGTGTAGTGCCAAAAAAGTCGGCAACCTGCGCGCGATCTAGTCCGTTCTTCTCGGCAAGGGTGTAAGCCTCGGCCATCATTTCCATTGATGCGGTAATCATGAAATTGCCCGCTACTTTAACCACATTGGCGCCGCTTACTTTTTCACCAAAATCAATGATGCGCTGGCCCAGGCATTCCAAAATTGGTTTGGCAATTTCCTTGGCTTGCGGATCGCCGGAGATGCAGATAAATAATTTCCTCGCTGCGGCTGCGTCAGGGCGACCGAATACGGGTGAGGCGATATAAGTGTTGCCGGAATTTTTGTGAAGCTTATAGAGCTCCTCAGAGGTGTCAGGGGCGATGGTGCTCGTAGAGATATGCACCGCATCGGTCGGGAAGGTTTTTAAAATGCCATTCTCGCCGCTAACAGTCTCTTTGAGTACTTCGTCTTCCGAAAGCATGGTGATTAATATTTTTACGCCGTCGGCGGCTTGTGCCGGTGTTTTACAAATGGTGATAGACGCTGCGTTCAACTCCTCCGCCTTTGATGCAGTGCGGTTGTAAACCTGTAAATGATAACCCGCCTCGATCAGGTTTTTTGCCATGGGCATACCCATGTTACCCAGTCCGATAAATCCTATTTTCTTTTCCATGATGTTAGTTTATATATTCCTTGTCCTCGTCGCTTAGTGTATTGGGGTTTTCGCGTTGATGTTCGCCTTCAATAAAAGTTCCACCCAGCTTTTTTACCCGGGAAGGCCTGCCAACCAAAAAGCCTAAAATAAATGCGACGACACCGACAGCGACCATCATAACCAGTTTAGACATTCGGAAAGTCGCCCACAAAAATGAAACGATTACAGGCCCGGTATTTTGCATCAACACAATGGTGAGCATTACCGTGATCAGGATTACAACGATGGTTTTTATTCTCATGATTTTTGATGTTCTATTATTTACAATATCCGTTTTTTAATGGTGTTTTAAAAATGTGTTTTTTTGATCTGGTCGGCTCTTTTCCTGAAAAGCTATCCTGTTAAATTATTCTCCTTTTAATTTATGAGATGCCGTTGTTGCAAAATGTTAATTGATGTTATTGGCGGATGAGTGGTGGTGTTCGGCCGGATGGTGATTGAATGAGCGGATTCTTCAAAAAGCAGTTTGGAAAAAATGGTCGAATTTGAATCCATTTTTTGTTGGTGTAGATTTTCTTCTCCCTGCCGTCAATTTATCCATTTCTTTATTTTTTGATTTCAATACACTTTGATTCATTAATTCAATTAAATTCTTATTTGTTAACTTTTTCTTTATATAAAACAATATAAAATACTGATTATAATTAGTTTATATAATATAATATATCAATTAAATATTATTTGCTAAAAAAAATGGCATTTTGATTTTTTAGATGAATTGTTTTTGTTCAATTTTTAATTTCATTAAAATTTATATGTGTACTGATTATAAGTATAATATATTATTAAGTGTTTGAGGTTTTTTCATTTTTATTTATTTGTTTTAATGAAAATTTGATTTGATTTTGCATAAAATAAAGCTAATGATGTTATTGATTTTCGATACACTAACAATTTTTCACAATTGCCCTTAAATCGATTGTTTTGAGTGGGATGGTATAAACCTATGCTGGTGGAATGAAGCGCTTAGAAGCGCTTAAAATGCTTCGGATGTATACGGATTTCTTATCCCCTATCAGGATAGTTGTATACATTATTAAGTAAATGGGAGAATTTAGAGCAGGAAAATTGAGGCAGGAAAGATAGAGATTAACGCGCCTTGCGTTTTGTGATTTGCTTTCGGGCTACAGGATAAAGAAAGATAGTAGACAAAATAACCATCGCGCCGAGCCAGAAACCCAGCTTCAATTTATGCAGTTCACCAAAGAAAATAAAGGCCAGGATGATGCCATATACTGGTTCGAGGTTGGTGATAAGTGCTACTTTGAAAGCCGAAAATTCTTTCATTACTGATACTCCGGCAACGTACGCAAGTGAGGTACAGATGGTGCCAAGGATCAATAAATAGCCAATGTCTGAGTTTTGCAAAACCATACTCTGGCCAAATCCGTGAGTGAAAAACAGGTAGAGGGTGATCCATACAAAGGCTCCTGAAAGCTCGTAAAAAGCAATAACTGGCGCCTCAATTTGTTTAACCTGGCGCGCGTTTATGATAGAAAAAAGGCTTGCACATATGGCGCTAACTAGGCCTAATATGATACCCTTAGTGTATTGTGTTTCAAATTTAAATATTAGTAATATCCCAACAACAATAAAAACACCAGCGATTATCTCGAGTTTTGAGATGCGGGTTTTATTAATTAACGGCTCGAATATGGCAGTGAAAAGTGTAATGGATGACAGGCAAACCAACGTTACCGAGACGGTAGAAACCTTGATGGAAGCGAAAAATAATATCCAGTGACCGCCCACCAAAGCACCCGTAAACATCAATTTTAACAACGTATTTCTATCAACTTTGATGGTGTTTTTGTTGAATTTGAAATATAAAAAAAGTGAAATCGATGCGATAATAACCCTGTACCATACCAATTGTACAGCCTCTATGGTGATTAATTTACCTAAAATACTGGTAAATCCCCAGATGAAAACAGTAAAATGAAGGATTAAAAGGTTTTTGTCTACACCTGTAGTAGTAGGTTTTTGGGGCATTATTTTGGTGCTTTATACAGCAAATATAAGCCTAATAAGCCAAATAATATGTTGGGTATAAATGCCGCCATTAGTGATGACATGGTGCCTTTCTCGGCAAAAACGAAGGCGAATTTATCAACTATAATAAACGAAAAACACAGTATTATGCCTATGCCCAGTGGCAAGCCTATGCCGCCGCGCACCTTTTGTGACGATAATGCAACGCCAATAAGCATCAATACAAACGTTGAAAAAGGGTAAATAAAACGCCTGTATTTTTGATAAAGCATGTTATTTAAAACGCCCGATCCACGTATTTTTTCTTTGGCTATGGCTATGTTTAATGTCTTTAAACTCATCGCATCATAGCTATCGTCATGCAGTACATTAAAGTCGCTTGGTAGCATATCCAAGGTCGTATCTTTAGTCACGCCCAACAATTGTCGCTCATGTAAGCCGTTCACGTAACGTATGGTGCAGTTGTTTAGCTTCCATTGCCTTTTAAGTGAATCGTAGGTGATGGTAGGTGCATATAATTTTTCCTTAAGCTCATCGCCATTGAATTTCTCCATAATAAAGGTATACCCGGTATGCACATCCTGTTGGTATGATTCCAGATAAACGAAGGTATGAGTATCCAATTTTAAATGCACCTGACTATTGGTAGAGGCCTGGTCGCCATTGAAACCGTGTGTGTTTTCGAAGTCTATTTTTAGCTTATTGGTGTATGGAATAAGGTAAACATTGGCAAAAAAGGATACAATAAATATAAGTGTAGCGGCAATAAAGTAAGGCCTTAAAAAACGATTAAAGCTGGCTTTCCCACTCAGGATCGGAACGATTTCTGTTTGGTTAGCCATCTTCGCTGTAAAGAAAATTACCGCCAGAAAGTTAATCAAGGGCGATAACATATTGATGTAAAATGGTATAAACCCGGCGTAATATTGGAAGGCTATTTCGTATAATGTAGCGTGTTTGGAAAGGAAGTTATCGAGGTGTTCAGATATATCAAATACAACAGATATCACTATAAAAAGCCCCAGGGTAAACACGAATGTACCCAGGTATTTATTGATGATATATCTATCAATAACTTTAACGTATCTGTTATATAATTCCTTCATTTATTTAATATACTATAATTAAATAGGTCATGCTGAGGCTCTCAAAGCATGTGGGTTGGCCTCTGCGCTCACCCTTCGAGAGCCTCAGGGTGACACCCAGTACGCAACCAATTACTAGCCTCTTCTATAACCTTTCACCCAGTCTTTTTACCATTACCTGTTTCCAGTTGTAAAACTCGCCGCTTATTATCTTTTCACGTGCTTCCTGTACCAGCCACAGGTAAAAGTGCAGGTTGTGCAAGGTAGCTATTTGTGCGCCAAGCATTTCGCCGCTATGTATCAGGTGCCTTAAATAAGCTTTTGTGTATGCTTTATCTGCAAACAGGTCACTATCGGCTTCAATTGGCGAAAAGTCGTTCTTCCACTTCTCGTTTTTAATATTGATAATGCCATTTTTGGTAAATAACATACCGTTGCGGGCATTGCGGGTAGGCATTACGCAGTCAAACATATCAATACCTAACGCAATATTCTCCAAAATATTTATAGGTGTGCCTACACCCATCAAATAACGTGGTTTTTGCTCTGGTAATATATTGCACACAATTTCTGTCATGGCGTACATTTCTTCAGCGGGTTCGCCTACTGAAAGTCCGCCTATGGCATTGCCCTCGCGCTCAAATGAAGCGATAACTTCTGCGGATCTCACCCTCAAGTCTTTATAAACCGAGCCTTGTACTATAGGGAAAAATGTTTGACTATAGCCGTATTTAGGTTCGGTAGTATCAAACCTGTCGCAGCAGCGTTTAAGCCAGCGATGGGTCATTTCTATAGAGCGTTTGGCGTAGTTATAGTCGCAAGGATAGGGCGTACACTCATCAAATGCCATAATGATATCCGCGCCAATGGTACGTTGTATATCCATCACATTCTCAGGCGTAAACAAGTGTTTTGAGCCGTCAATATGCGAGCGGAAGGTAACGCCCTCCTCCTTTATCTTACGCACTTCGGTAAGCGAATACACCTGGTAGCCGCCGCTATCGGTTAAAATAGGGCCATCCCAGCCATTAAATTTATGCAGACCACCAGCTTGCTCAATGGTGTTAAGCCCTGGTCGTAAGTATAAATGGTAGGTGTTTCCTAGTATAATTTGCGCCTTAATATCGTTCTTTAGCTCGTGCTGATGAACGGCTTTTACGGTACCTGCGGTACCAACCGGCATAAAAATAGGCGTTTGTATGGTTCCGTGATCGGTAGTGATCTCACCCGCGCGGGCTTTTGAATGCGGATCCTGGGCTGTTAAATTAAATTTCATGTAAGTATGCAAAATTAACAAATTTATCAGGATGTGCGAATGTGCAAATTTGTGGATGTGCAAGTGTGCAGATATGCAAATATGCGATGACTATATTGGGCCGTACTGTGTCATTATGCGGATGATACACCTGGTACAAGTGGTCGTTTTTGACCTAAAAACATCCAAAATAGTACCCAAAAGAGCGATTTTACATGTCAAATTGCCTCGTTTTTAGACTAAAAATAGATGATTTTAGCCTAAAAAGTACCCCGAAACGACCGCTTTTTGACTGTTTTTGAATGATTTTTACCTGTTTTATCAATGTCTTGATGCGAAAATCCAATGACCAATCTCCAATCGACCGATCTCTAATCTCTAACCAATGGCATTCCCGCCGGTAGAAGCGGGCCGCGCTATTCGCTCATACTGCACAGGCCTTAATCGCCGGCCGGTATCCGCTACTATCGCTAATGCGGTAATCAGCACAAACAAAAATCAAGTAAATCCCTAAATCCCATAAATCATGGTTCAGACAATAATGTGGAAACTTAACCCACTTATAAACACAATAAATCCATTGATTTTTAACAAATTTGCTCCTTATTATATCATTGTTTGGAAACGTATATAAAGGAAGCCTTATTTCTGCTTTTTCAGTTCTGTTTTATTATTCAGCTGTATTATCTGGTTAACAATTATAGCAGGCTTGCAGGCTATAAACCACTGGAGGATTTGCTGCCCATAACTATCCCCGTTTCGGTAATTATCAGTGCCCGAAATGAGGCAAAAAATTTACAACATTACCTGCCATTTATCCTGGAACAAAATTATCCCGATTACGAAGTTGTGGTAATAAACGATTGTTCTCACGATTCATCCGATACCGTATTAGAGGTTTTTCAGGAGAAATATCCCCACTTAAAAGTGGTTACTATTACCGAGCATGATCGTTTTAAAACCGGTAAAAAGTTTGCATTAACCCTCGGTATCAAAGCTGCAAAAAATGAGCATTTGTTATTTACAGATGCTGATTGCATGCCAGGTTCAGTTAACTGGATAGCCCGTATGGCCGCAAATTTTACCACATCCGCGCAAATTGTTTTAGGCTACGCACCTTATAATAAGAGTAAGAATTTTTTGAATCCCTTTATCAGGTTTGAGGGGGTAAAGGCCGCTATTAATTACTTCTCGGCTGCGCTAAATGGCAACCCTTACATGGGGGTTGGGCGCAATTTGGCTTATACCAAATCGCTGTTTTTTAGTGCCAAAGGTTTCGCTTCGCATATGCATTTGATAGCAGGCGATGACGATTTATTTGTAAATCAACACGCCACAGAAGATAATACAACGATCGAATTACACCCTGAAGCCTTCACTTATACCGATGCCAAAACCACTCTGTCGTCATGGTACAAACAGAAAAAACGCCATTTTGGGGTAGGCAAATATTACAAAAATGAGCATCGCAGAATGTTAAGTATTGATGCGATTAGCGGCTATTTATTCTATGTTTTACTGATTATATGCCTTATATTTAGCTTCGAACCCATGCTCGTTTTGGGGATATTTATATTCAGGCTGATACTGCAAATAGTGATTTATAGCAAAACCTTTAAGAAGCTGGAAGCCAATGATTTGGTGTGGTATTTACCCGGGCTTGATTTTTGCTATTACATATATATTAACACATTCGGACTACTAGCCACTTTTATTAAGACCACCCAATGGAAATAAACGCAAACTTTACCGAGAACGCGAAGAATGATTTTCACCTGGTGGTGAAGGCGCGCGAAGGCAACCAAAAAGCCTATGCCGACCTGATGCATCGCTACAAAGACTCCATCTATTTTATGGTATTAAAAATGGTTAACAACAAGGAGGACGCTATGGACCTTACTGTTGAAACCTTTGCCAAAGCCTTTGAAAAGCTGGAAAAATACCAACCCGATTATGCCTTTAGTACCTGGCTTTTTCGCGTAGCTACTAATAATTGTATCGATTTTATCCGTAAAAAGAAGCTAAACACTACTTCCATACATGGTATGATGGATGATGATGGCGAGGATAAAACATTGCAGATTAAAGCTGATGTGCTAAATCCGGAAGAAACATCTATCAAAAAACAACAAACTGAAGAGTTAAAGTTATTGATAGAAAACTTACCGTTACGTTACCGCAACCTGATCACACTGAGGTACTTTGATGAATTATCTTACGAGGAGATAGCCCAACAGCTTGATTTACCTCTGGGTACAGTAAAAGCACAGTTATTCAGGGCTCGTTATTTATTAGGAAACATCCTTAACCGTTTAAATAGGGATGACATCTAATATTCTCTTAAAATATTTCCCTAATACTACTCCGCAGCAACAGCAGCAGTTTGAACAATTGCCCGGGTTGTATAACTTTTGGAATAACCAGATCAACGTTATTTCGCGGAAAGATATTGACCAGCTTTACGAGCGCCACGTACTGCATTCGCTTGGTATAGCTAAAGTGATAAACTTTTTACCCGGCGAAAACGTACTTGACGTAGGTACAGGTGGTGGTTTTCCCGGTATTCCACTGGCTATTTTATTCCCCGAAACGCAGTTTTTTTTGGTCGATTCCATCGGCAAAAAAATAAAAGTGGTTAAAGAAGTAGCCTCTGCACTTGGTCTTCAAAACCTTAAAGCAGAGCATTTACGAGCCGAACAAGTTGATGAGAAATTTGATTTTGTAGTATCCCGCGCCGTTACCAGGTTAAAAGAGTTTTATCCCTGGGTAAAAGGAAAGTTCAATAAACAATCAAAAAACACGTTAGCCAACGGCATCCTTTATTTAAAAGGCGGGGATCTGGAAGAAGAAATTGCCGAATCGGGTTTAGCCGTTCAGCAATATCGCCTCAAAAATTACTTCGAGGAGGAGTTTTTCGAAACTAAGCAGGTTATCTACGTAAAAGCTTAATCCTGTTTTATACTAACAGAAGTTTTTTTTCGTAGGCGAATGAATATCGCCCATTTTTATCACGATCAACATGTTTCGCTATGGCTTGTTGTAAATAACAAGTCCAGAAACCATGGGTTGTGCACTACGTGAAGTATCTGTAAACTTTTTTAATGGATCTTTTAAATTGTACAACCTGCTATTAACAACCAACAATGGTGTATGGTTAACGGTGTTGGTAGCTTTAGGCACATATATTAAAGCCTTTGGCGCAGATGGAGATGGCGGCGGCGGGCGCTTGTCAATTTCAGGACTAGCAAGAGCCGGTGGCGGTGGTGGCATTTTGGTATAAATCGGCATGCTCGGAAATTGGTACCCATACTTATTCTTTAAAAGTTTGA
>Ga0207004_1013_pt1 | contig 61624 bp, 47 predicted proteins | sample Alteio_BWMinCont_86_FD_153468 | JGI IMG/M metagenome (GOLD analysis project Ga0207004, IMG submission 153468) | Enriched cells from forest soil in Barre Woods Harvard Forest LTER site, Petersham, Massachusetts, United States -... | ecosystem: Environmental > Terrestrial > Soil > Temperate forest >...
AATTACCAGCCCTGATGGTTAAGTCGGGAGCGATGATAAAATTGCCCAGTCCTAAATCAGCATCATACAGCCATCAAATGCTTACTTTGTGTTTGGATAAAGGCATACAAACAGTTTATCCGCTGCGCGAAGAAGAAGCAATACTTTTAAAAGAGGCAAAGCAATTATTTAAAGAATACGATATTAATATAGAATACCACCAATAACCACCAATTGTCATTTCGAACGAGGAACGAGAGAGAAATCTTCTGCGACTTGAATGGCCAACAAGCCAGCTTTCTGCGTTCGAAAAACAGTGATACCGCCATGAAATACACCGACATCGACCCACGTAAAACCGCTTTTATATTTGAGTTAGATAATGTGCTTTATCCCGAAAAAGATTACCTGTTCCAGGCCTATTACTTATTTGCGGGATATTTGGAATACCTTGACCTGATTGATGAGAAAGAAGCAGTTAACCTAATGGTCGATACCTTCAATGAAAAAGGAAAAGACGCTGTTTTCGCCGCTGTGCAGGAAAAATATAGTTTAAACGATAATTACCATATCCATTTTAATTTTTTAATGGCGACGGCCAAATTACCCTTAAAACTGCTGCTTTATCAAAACATGCTGGAGCTGATGCAAGACATCATTGTGGACAGAAAAAAACTGTTCATTGTAACCAATGGCAACCCCGAACAACAATTAAACAAAATTAAGCAAACCGAATGGCACGGGCTGGAAAAATACCTGGTATGCTATTTCGCCGATGAAGTTGTTGCGAAACCTGAACCCGATGTAATACATAATATATTGCACGACCACAATTTACAACGCCGCGACATCGTTATGATAGGCAACAGCGATAATGACACACTTTGTGCCGAGGCATGTGGCGTAGATTATATTAATGTTGAGCAATTTTTGTAAATTGCGTTAGCAAAATCGATTTTTGTACGAATACCCCGAGCCGATGAAGAAATTAATTTACTTAGCCGTTATTTTAACATCAGGTGTTTTATCGTCCTGCAAAAAGGATCATAAAAATGCATCCACCGCGCTCAATCTCATACAGGACTCCATCTATTATTACGAAAAAGAAGATTATTTATGGTTTGATGCTATACCCGATTATAATACATTCAACCCGCGTTCCTATGGCGGTTCAAGTGATTTAGGCGCCTTAACCAATGAACTAACGGCTATATCTCAATTAAAAATTAATCCCGTAACCGGCAAACCTTACGAATATTCGCCACAGTCGCCCGGTACAGCAAAATATTCCTTTGTTGATAATGGCACAGAGACAGCCGCACTAAATGGAACTGATGATGATTTTGGATTCGAGCCCATATACATAGCCACAAATGATTTGCGGGTTAAATATGTAAACCCCGGTTCACCCGCTGATCTGGCCGGTATAAAACGTGGCTACCAGATAACCAGTATCAACAGCAATACCGATTTGTCCTATGATGGTACAACCGCCAATTTTGTAATAAACGCCGTTTATTATAGCACTAATATTAAAATGGTGCTAACAAAATATGATGGTACTACTCTTGCAGTTAATTTAAACACAACGACTTACACAGTAAACCCTGTATTAAATTATAAAGTGTTTGACCTGGGTAACGGTCATAAGGTAGGTTATATGGCATTTGGCAGTTTTACGGCATTGGCGAACGCACAACCGCAGCTAAATACTGTCTTTAATAATTTCATTGGTAATGGTGTTAATGATTTGGTGGTTGATATACGCTACAATGGCGGCGGCGAAGGTGCAACCGCTGAGTATCTGGACGACTTGATAGTGCCCTCATCAAAAAACAATACTTTGATGTATACCACCTATTTTAATTCTAATCTGCAAAACGACAATTATCCGCTATTAGCTAAAAAGTATTCAATCACTCCGGGTGAGTTTAAACCCGCCAATAATCAAATCAATTTTGCGAAAGCATTAAGTTTAAGTGTTAACCGGGTTTTTTTTATTGTGACGGATGAAACCGCATCATCAAGCGAACTAACTATAAACAATTTACGCCCCGAAATGGATGTTGAACTGATAGGGGACACCACCTACGGAAAACCAGTCGGCGAAATACCCATTCCAATCAGTAACTATATTTTATACTCGCCGCAATTGTATGTAGAAAACTCGGCCAATCAAGGCGATTACTACACAGGAATGGCCCCGGGCACAGCAGCATACCCCGGCTTACTCGCCGCCGACGATGTAACCAAAGATTTCGGTGATTCCACCGAAATGCTGTTAGCTCATGCCCTAAACTTTGTAAAAAACGGAACTTACAGCATTACAACTCCTGAAATTCAAAGCCTCGCTTCAAAACAAAGTTTCTCCATATACCAGGCAAAAGCTGTTAACCGAAATCTTGAAGTCCACAAACTTAGAGGAATGGTTTTGGTTGATAGGATAAGGAATCTTAGGAAATAGTTTTCACTACTATTCCGCTTCGCCGGTTCAAGTGTCCACACTTGAACCAAATTTCAATGAGCGTCCACGCTCGAAAAAAAAATTAATCCGCCAACTGCCTCAAATCCACTGGCACCACCCGCGATATACCCTGTTCAACCATTGTAACACCATAAATAATATCGGTGCTGGCAATAGTGCGTTTATTATGCGAAACCACGATGAACTGCGATTCTTTAGAAAACTCCCTGATGATATTATTAAACTTATCAATATTCGTATCATCAAGTGGGGCGTCAACCTCATCAAAAATACAGAAGGGTGCCGGTTTCAACAGGTAAAGCGAAAACAGGATAGCCGTAGCCGTTAACGTTTTCTCGCCACCCGAAAGCTGGTTGATAGATAACGGCCGTTTACCTTTTGGCCGCGCGATAATATCAATATCCGATTCCAGCGGACGGTCAGGATCAGTCAATATCAAATCGCATGAATCCTCCTCATTAAACAATGATCTGAATACCTTAATAAAGTTCTCCCGCACCATTATAAACGCCGACATGAATTTCTCCTTAGCGGTATCGTCAATCTCCTGTATGGTTGCCAGTAGAGATGCTTTGGCTTCCGCCAGATCCTTCTTTTGTGCCTGGATAAACAGGTAGCGCTCGTTCATCTCGTTATAAGCCTCCACCGCCATCGGGTTTATCGCCCCGAAATCATCCATTTGCTTTTTCAACTTTTCGGTTTTCTCGCGCAGTTCCTCTTCACTTTCATCAACCGGCACTTCGGTATCTATTAGTTCCTGTATATCTATATTAAACTCAACCGAAAGGCGTTCTTTCAACGCATTCAATTCCAGTTTAAGGTTATTGCGCTCATCACGCAGCTCGTTCTCAATAAATACGGCATTATCCTTTTTGCGGCGCAGGTTGGTTACTTCTGCTTCTGATTCAGTTATCTTTCCCCGCCATTCATAATATTCCTGTTCGGCTTGCTGGGTTGCCTTTTCCAACGCTTCTTTTTGGGCGTACATTTCCAGCAGATCATCGTCGGAGTTATCAGCCAGTTGCAGGTTTTCCTGTATAGCAGCTTTAACTTTTTCCAGTTCGATGCTGTTTATTTTGATGCGGCCCTCTAGCTGTTCTTTTTGCGTTTCACGATAGTCAAGGTCCTTAAATAACCCCGACACCTTATTCTGCTGCTGATGAAAACGGATATTCTCCTGGTTAAAAGCGTTGGATTGCACCGAAACAAACTCATTCAACTCATTAAAAATACCCTGCTTGCTAATCAGCAGATCGTTCAGTATCTGCTTTTGCGTTTTTAACTCGGCCAACTCTGGTTTCAGCGCTGCGGTTTCTTCAATTATACCGCTGATCTTTTTGGCAATATCATCCTTACGGTTAAGGCTATTGGTGATAAACGTTTGATACTGTTCCTGCCGTGTTTTAACAGTGATTAGTTCCGTATTTAAACGGTTAACTTCCAGTTGTTTTTGCTTAAGCTCTTCAGTTTTGTTGGATGCTTTTAATGCGGCTTGCCTGTTTTGCAATTCCTGTTGCTGATCCTTAAAGTAATTAACCCGGGTATCAAACTGCTTAATCTCCTTAGCCAAATTCTCCAGATTCTTGGCCCTACCAATCCGCTTACCCTCAAACAATCCCACCGAACCACCTGCCATGGTATGCTTTGATTTATTGAACTTACCGCTTTTGCCAATGATCACGATGCCCTCAGGCAACTCATTATTATTTAAAACCTGGTCGTTTTGATCATCAATCAGGTATACATCCTTCAGTAAGTAGTTGCACAGACTTTGATAGTAAATATCAACTTCAACTACATCAAGCGCGGATATGCCGCCGTCAAAACTGCTTTTTGGGGGTTGATTGTTTTTATAACTATCCAGCACAAAAAACTGCGCCCGTCCCTTAGCCGAATTACTCAATAACTTTATCGCACTGATTGCTTCATCGTAATTATTCACCACATAATGGTTCATCAGCGGCTCCAGGTAGTTTTCAATGGCTACGCGATATTCTTCCTTACAAAACAAAATATCGCTAAACAGCGGGATATTCTTAGCCCAATCCGCATTCTTCTTCAAAAAACGGATCGACTCCGGGAAGCCTTCCAAATTATCAACCATACTCTTGGTAAGGTTGTATTCATTTTGTTTGGCATCCAGTTTGCGGCTATCGGCGGTAATGCTTTCCTTAACCGTATTCAACCCAGCATCAATCTCAATCAATTGCTCCTGTAGCTTTTTATCAAAATCTATCAGCGTTTGATGCTCACTATTCAGCGTTTCTGTACGTTCCTGCAATTCAGCAACAACCTCGTTAAAATGGGAGAGTTCCACCTCTTTACTGGTGGCATCCTCCATATTACGCTGACTTTCCTGCTCCAAAGCCTGCTGCTGTATCTGTAATATCTCCAGGTCTTTCTCAGCTTTATAAACCTGATTTTGTAGCTTAGTATTGTTATTGGTCAGCTCATTTAACTCATTTCTCGCTGATCCCTGCTGGCTCCTCAATTCATCTACAGTCTCCTTCAAATCAGCCAATTGTGATTGTATAGTTTGCAGCGTTTCATCCTCCTGAAATTTTTCCTCGGATAAACGTTTGATATTATATAACACATGGTTCAACTGGTTACGATCGCGTTCCAATTCCTCACTAACCCGTGCTTCCTTATCCTGCTGAAACTTTAGCTGCTCATTTTTTATCTTCTTTTCGCTCTCGTAAGTTCTTATTTTGGATACATACTCGTTAGTAGCTTTTTGTTGGATAGACAGGTTTTTCTCCTTATTCAAACTATCCAATTTGTGCTGTTGTAACGATGCCTCCAACGTGTCGATTTGTGCAGAAATACCCGATTTCTCAACCTGCTGAACCTGTTCTTTCTCCTCGATCTTAGCCAGAGATTCGCTAAAGTGAGCAATCCTGAATGAAGCTAGTATTATACTCAGCGATTTATACTGATCCCGTATGCGATAGTAGCGCTCTGTTTTCTTCGCCTGATTTTCCAGTGTTTTAAGATTCTTTTCTATCTCGAAAAGCAAATCCTCTACACGTTCAAGATCAGCTTCGGTATCTTTTAATTTATTGAAAGTCTGTTTTTTACGAAGCTTGTATTTGGATATGCCCGATGCCTCTTCAAATAAATTCCTGCGTGAGCCTTCTTTATTGGTGATGATCTCATCAACCATCCTCAGCTCAATAATAGCATAGGAATCCGACCCGATACCCGTATCTAAAAACAGATCAGTAATGTCTTTTAAACGGCATTGAACATCATTCAAACGGTACTCGCTATCGCCGCTGCGGTATAGTTTACGGGTGATGGTAACCTGCGAAAACTCAACAGGAAGTATATTCTTAGTATTATCAAAAGTTAATGAAACCTCGGCCAGATTTGCCGGCTTACGACTTTTTGATCCATTGAAAATGATATTATCCATTTTCTCCGATCGCAGCATCCGTGTGCTTTGCTCACCCAATACCCAACGAATGGAGTCGACTACATTTGATTTACCGCAGCCATTAGGGCCCACAATAGCCGTAACACCCTCATTAAAATTAATGGTGATCTTATCGCCAAAGCTTTTAAACCCCTTGATTTCTAAACTGGTAAGCTGCATTTAAATTAATATAGGATACAAAAAATCCGACTTTCAAATTAGCTATAAAAATTTGTTTTTTGAAAATATTTCTTAGGATCATCAATATCCAATTGTCATTTCGACCAGCGGAAGAAATCTTCTTCGCCCTGTAAAGCGTACTTGCAAGTAGTAGAAGATTTCTCCCTCTGGTCGAAATGACAGGTAGTAAAAAAGCTACAATAGTAAAACCCCCACTGTCCGAAGTTTTAAACTTCGGACGACAAAGCCTGTAGTCTCAGACTACAGGCTTCGTTAGTTCGTAAGCATTCTTCGAACAACAATCTTAATTCAACCCATGGTTGGTGTGAAAAAAAAAGATTTACGAAGTTTTTAAGCTTCGTAAATCTCATTTTGCAAGTGTGGTATTAGATCCGCTTACATCATTTAGGGCTATTGAAGTCGAAAATAAGTTTTTTACTTAGTTTACGATAATAAACGGATCCCACAAAAAATATCCAATAATACTGCCGGTTGAATTATTAACTAAAACAAACGATAATGTATATTGAATTTGTACGCTAACCTGTAGTATTGTTCCCGAAACAGTACTAACCTGGTTAACATATTTTGTTGGGGTGCTTGCAGGTGGGTTACCTGTAGCCAAATAGGCATGAGCTTGCCCGCAAGCGAAAGATAAAGGGGTATTAATAGAGCCGGATGGATTAAAGGAACCGTTGTATAGATAAACTGTTTGATCAAAATTATTGTCAAACGTTGTGATGGCCCATTCAATGGTATCACCTGAGTTTGCACTGATCTGTAGTTCCGATTGTCCAATAGTACCATTGCTTACATAAGCATTAGGGGCAATCATTGAAATATAAACATTCGATGTGCCATAAGACCCTAAATTGGTTGGTGAGCCAGCTGACCCGGCACTGATATGCCCGTCTGCTACCTGTGAAGCTAAGGATGCTCCATCCACTGCGATTAATACATTAATTGTTGCCATGATTTTGTTTAGGTTTTTGTTTTCCTACTCTTTAGGCTTTTCGGAATTCCGCCCCTGATATTAAATTGCCTTCAGGTAGGCCCGTTTTTTTAAGTGGTAGCTGGATTCCACCTTTTTTAATGTTTTTACACAAATTGCTACATTTGGGCTACGCCCACAAAGTATTTGAAATTATCAGCCTGTTATTTTTTCTGGTTTTAAGTTCAAAAAGCTTAATTGGTTGCAATTGGTAATTTAAATATTGAAACAAATTCCCGGGTTTTAATTTCAATGTAATTTACCACCAGTATCTATGCCATTCAACAGTATAACTACCTGATTAACATTTTGCGTAGTTATACCCGTAATAATTTCAGCCTATGGTTGGTGGTATCAAGGCTATGGTCGGTTATTTCAAAATATAAAAATGATTTTATGCTGATGAAACATTTATTGCCTATCAATACTTTTATCAAAACACTTACAACAACACCTTATGAGAATAGCAGTATTTGGAGCCGGCGGCCGTATAGGCAGCCGCATAGTTGACGAGGCACTTCGCCGTGGGCACGATGTTACCGCGGCCGTTCGTCACCCGGAAAATTATACAAAAGTACACGAACACCTAAAAGTAGCCAAAGCAGACCTGTTCAACTTGCAGGATGTGGAAACAGCTGCTTTTAACCAGGATGCAGTGGTAGTATCATACAGTCCTACAAATGGAGCACCCGCATCAACACTTACCGAAGTTGTTGTTCCGATTATTAACGGTTTGAAACAAGCGCATACCAAACGCCTCATCGTAGTAGGCGGAGCAGGCAGCCTCGAAGTTGCTCCCGGCGTACAATTGGTTGATACACCCGATTTTCCCGAAGCCTATAAAGCGGTTTCACTGGCTCATCGCGAAGCCCTAAAGATCTACCAAAAAACAACCGACCTCGACTGGACTTTCGCCAGCCCATCCGCGGAAATTATGCCCGGCGAACGTACCGGAAAATTCCGCACAGCAACCAATAAATTATTAACGGATGCGAATGGCAAAAGCCATATCTCCATGGAGGATTATGCAGTTGGCATCATCGATGAAATTGAGAATCCAATGCATATCAGGGAAGTGTTTACGATAGGGTATTAAGAATAATATCCGACTGTTTTAGATATTAAATTTGAAGCTTGCCCCATCGGGGTAAAACGTCGGTAGAAAAATAAAATATGCAAATTCCCGTGCCATCGGTACGGTACATCGTCAAGGTTCCGTACCGATGGCACGGGAAAAGCGTAATGATGAATTTTCTACCAACATATAGCACCTGCCGGCGCTGATGAAAATGCCGCTTTTATAGCCAACTTAAAAAAGGGATTTAGTTGATGTTTATTTCCCCGCTCAAATAAGTAACCGCTTTACCGCTCATTAAAACCCTGTTGCCCTTTAACTCGCACCAAAGTTCACCTTTGCGTGCTGAAATTTGGTAGGCGTGTAATTTATCTTTACCCAGTTTTTTTGCCCAGTAAGGTATCAAATTACAATGCGCCGACCCTGTAACCGGATCTTCAGGAACACCGGCACCCGGTGCGAAAAATCTCGAAACAAAGTCAACATTCTTACCCGGTGCGGTAACAATTACACCAACGGTATCCATTTTTGATAAAGCGAAAAAGTCCGGCGATATATCTTTAATATCATCTTCAGATTCATAAACGACGAAATAATCCCTCGACCTTAATATTTCCACAGGCTGTTTATCGCTCAATGCATTTAATAAACCCACGGGTGTCTCAATAGGTATCGGTGGCCGCGATGGGAAATCCATAGTGTATTTATCGCCATCTTTTTTAACGTGTAAGGTACCCGCTTTTACGGTTTCAAAATGAATTTCATCCTCGCTATAAGCAAGTTCTGTAAATAATATATGTGCCGTTGCAAGGGTAGCATGCCCGCAAAGGTCAATCTCATATTCCGGTGTAAACCATCTCAATTTATAACCGTTTTCTGTCTTTACGAAAAAAGCAGTTTCGGCCAGGTTGTTTTCAATGGCGATCTTTTGCATTACCTCATCAGGCAGCCATTCCGTTAGCGGACAGACAGCAGCCGGGTTGCCGCCAAAAAGTTTGCTGGTAAATGCATCAGCCTGAAATATGGGGATCGTCATGATTTGTATGATTTGATAGGCTAATATAGTGTTATAGAGCCAAGAATCAAGAGCCAGGAATCAAGATTTGAAGAAAAATTTAACTAAAAATAAAAAGAGCCAAGACAAACAAATGTCTTGGCTCTTGATTCTTAACTTTCGGTTCTAAAAACCTACTTGCCGTTATAAACGTTATTGCTCAAATCCGAATCAGGTAATTCATGATTTGGATCAAGCACCATGTGTGTAATGGCAGAGGTTGATGGATATTTAAACTTCCAAACACCGCCACGCTGCCAAATATTTACCGGCATGTGTAATGTTTCCACAGTACCGTTAGCTTGCGTTATTTTTAGTTCCACAGGCATAGCCAATTTATCCTTATTTACCAAAGTGATAATGGAGCCTTTGGTAGGATCATTGTCAAGGTAGGTTACCGATTGTATAGCCTGGTCAAGTTTCGAGGTAGTGAAGAACCATGGTTTAAAGAACCAGTTCAGGTCTTCGCCAGCTGCATCATTCATCGCCCTAAAAAAGTCATAAGGCAATGGGTGTTTAAATGCCCAGTGTTTAATATACTCACGGAAAGCATAATCAAATCTTTCAGGCCCTAATACATCGTTACGTAGCATCACCAAACCCAAAGCCGTTTTTGAATAGTATTGACCATAATCATTAAGGCCGATAGCTTCCGGAGGCGTCATCAAAGGATCGGTACTGCGGCGGTACTGGCGTAGTATTCTCTGCGCTATTTTGGCGGTGTCCTTATACTCACCGTTGTTAAAATGATCAGTAGCGTAGATATTGATAAAGGTGTTAAAGCCTTCGTCCATCCACATGTATTTGCGCTCGTTGGTACCAACAATCATCGGGAACCAGTTATGGCCGATTTCGTGGGTAATATCGCCCCAAAGTTGTTTGTCTTTCAAGTTGCTTAAGCAAAAAATGATACCCGGATATTCCATACCCAAAGCAACACCCGAAACGCTTGTGGCTGAATTCCATGGATATTCAAAATAAGCATCTGAATAAATCTCCATGCTATTTTTCAAATATTCGGTAGAACGGCTCCATGAATCATTACCAGAGCTCTCAATTGGGTAAGCCGACATAGCAATACCCTTACGTCCCGAAGGGAAATTAACTTTCGCTGCGTCCCAAATAAACGCGGTTGAAGCAGCCCATGATATATCGCGGCTGTTTTCCATTTTAAAGTGCCAGGTTAAGTTGCCTTTCTGCGGATGCGTTGCAGGCTGGTCAACTTCATCAGGTTTAATCAACATCACAGTTTTGTCGCTGTTACGTGCTTCGGCTAACCTGCTTTGTTGTGTTGCGGTTAGTACCTGCGCCCCATTTTGTAAATCACCTGATCCAACAACCGTCATGTTTGCAGGAGCGGTAATGTAGTAATCAAAATCACCATAATCACAGTAGAATTCACCTAAACCCATGTAAGGTAAGGTGTTCCATCCTTCAACGTCGTCATAAACACACATGCGTGGGTACCATTGGGCAATTTCGTAAACCCAACCTTGTTTAAATTGCTTGCGGCCCATACGATCGGCGCCATAATAAGGGATGGAGAAGTTATAGTTTACTTTAACGCTGATCTTATCGCCTTTAGCGCCAAGTGGCGTATTTAAACGTACTTGCATACGTGCATCGGTAATTACCGGGGTAACTTTATAAGTTTGACCTTTGTAGGTAACCGTTACCGATTCAATATGATAACCACCGCGACTAAAGCCGCGTACATCAAAGCGGTCGCCGCTTATTGGGGTTACTGCCGCGCCACGTGAATCCGGTTTAAATAAGTTTTGATCAAGCTGGAACCATAAATAGTCCAGTTTATCAGGGCTATTGTTGGTGTAGTCAACAGTTACATCACCGGTAATGGTGGTATCCTGCCTGCCTTCATCTAAAGTAGCATGAATTAAGTAGTTAGCACGGTTTTGCCAGTAGTTTTGACCGGGCTGTCCGCTTGCCGACCGGGTATCACCGGTTGTGGTTGGCCAAACAATCGGACCGAACACATCGTTGTGGTCGTATTTGATGGAATCGGGAGTAGTTTGTGCTGATGCGCTTGCGGCCATTAAGAGTAAGGCACACGCACCAAACAAGTGTTTGAGTTTAGTTTGCATATAGTCAATTAAAGCTGCAAATTAATTAAAATATCTTTTTAATAAAGTATTTGTTTTAAGGTTGATACAAAAGGATATCAGGCTTATAATAATTTTTAATTTTTGAAGATGATTTTTGTATTTTTGAATATATGGAATCAATCCTGGTACATCCTGAAAATCCAGAGCAACTAAAAACTGTTAAGGCTGTTTTGAGGGCTTTAAAAGTGCAATTTGAGATTGTGCCGGAGAAATTACCAGCCCATGTTTTAGCAGGTATACAAGTAGGTATTGAACAAGCTAAAAACGGACAAACGATTTCTCTTCAGGAGTTTAAAGAGAAGCATCTTTTGAAAAAATAAACACCTTGCGCTCGTTTGCAACGAGTGCTTATAATGGGTTAGCGATTGCATCGCAATAGGCATTACAAATACTCGTCACAAACCAAAACTTTTACTATTTACAATTGCTTTTATTTAAACGGCTTAATTATTGCATTTTAGCTGCCAATAAATAATATATGAATCATCTCGCCAATTCTACCTCGCCATATTTATTGCAGCATGCCAATAACCCGGTAAACTGGTACCCCTGGGGCACGAAAGCACTGCAAAAAGCTAAGGACGAAAACAAACTGATCATCGTTAGCATCGGCTACTCTGCCTGCCATTGGTGCCATGTAATGGAGCACGAAAGCTTTGAGGATGAAAGCGTAGCCGCCGTAATGAACCAGTATTTTGTTTGTATTAAGGTAGATAGGGAAGAACGGCCTGACATAGATCAGATCTACATGAGTGCCGTACAATTAATGAGCGGCAGGGGAGGTTGGCCGTTAAACTGTATCTGCCTGCCCGATCAACGCCCAATCTATGGAGGTACCTATTTCCGCAAGAATGACTGGGCTTCATTACTATTTAACCTGGCCGATTTTTACAAACAAAAGCCTGTTGAAGCTGAAGAATACGCGGTAAAACTAACAGAAGGCATCCAAAACTTTGAAACTATTGGTGTTGTTAAGGAGCAACCTCAATATTCGCAGGATGATTTAAAAATAATTGTAGAAAACTGGAAAAAATATTTTGATTCCGAAGAAGGGGGGATGGGTTCAGCACCTAAATTTCCGATGCCCAACAACTGGCAATTTCTGATGCGTTACGGCTATTTAACAAATGATGCCAATATCGCCCAAAGTGTTAGCCTAACTTTAAAAAAGATGGCTTTTGGTGGGATATACGATCACATTGGCGGCGGCTTCGCCCGATATTCAGTTGATGGCCGCTGGCATGTACCACATTTTGAAAAAATGTTATATGATAATGCCCAGTTGATCAGCCTGTATTCTGAAGCTTATACCTGGAAAAGTTCGCAACTATATAAACAGGTTGTTGATGAGATCATCAATTTCTCTATGCGTGAACTTTCATCACCCGATGGCGGTTTCTATAGCGCGTTGGATGCCGATAGCGAAGGCGTAGAAGGTAAATTCTACACTTTCACCAAAGCCGAAATTGAAACCATTTTAGGCGATGATGCCGAACTTTTCTGCATCTACTACCACATAACCGGGGACGGCAACTGGGAAGAGGAACAAACCAATGTACTCTTCAGGCAGGAGAAAGATCTGCAATTAGCTAACAAACTGGGCTTGCCACTGGAATCGATGATGGAAAAGATTGAAGATGGGCGTAAAAAAGTCTTCTATGCCCGTAGTCAGCGCATACGCCCCGGTTTGGATAATAAAATATTAGCATCATGGAATGGATTAATGCTTAAAGGCCTGTGCGATGCTTATCGCTCATTTACTGAGCACGATTACCTTGACATGGCCCTACGAAATGCCGATTTCATTGTGAATTATATGGTGAACGAAGAAGGCCGTCTGTCGCGTACTTACAAAGGTGTGGATAATGACTCGATAGCTTTTCTGGATGATTATGGCAACGTAGCCGATGGTTTAATCGCCTTATACGAGGTTACTTTTGATGAACGCTGGCTGGAACATGCCCACGGTCTTGTCGATTATGCCATAGCGCATTTTTATGACCCGGCAAGCGGAATCTTTTATTTTACTGGGGATAGCAACGAGCAACTGATCGCCCGGAAATCCGAAATTATGGATGGCGTAATTCCATCATCAAACTCCGTAATGGCTCGCAACCTTAAAAAAATAGGTTTGTTGTTTGATAATGAGGAGTATCATCAAATTTCGGCGCAGTTATTACGCAATGTAATGCCTCACATCGCCAGGTATGGGTCATCCTACTCAAATTGGTGTATGTTATTGCTTGATGAAGTATTTGGCACCTACGAAGTTGCCATCACCGGCGAAAATTATGATGCCTTACGCATCGAAATTGAAAATAAATACATTCCTAATAAAATAATATTGGGAGGTAAAAAAGGAAGTTTACCTTTGTTGCAGGAAAAATTCACCAGTGAGACACAAATATTTATCTGTAAGGATAAAACCTGTAGCCTGCCCGTTTACAATTCCATTGACGCTGTAAAACAAATTAATTCCAAAATACTTTTATAAGAAATAGAATTCAGAATGAAAATTGAACCACAACACGTAGTCTCATTAACTTACGATTTGTATGTTGATCAGAATGGCACAGAAACATTAGTTGAGAGCGCTACACAGGAGCAGCCTCTAACCTTTTTATACGGAGCAGGCCAGATGCTGCCTAAGTTCGAAGAAAATTTAAGCACTTTGTCAACCGGTGATAACTATGATTTTCACTTGTCGGCACAAGATGCATATGGAGAATATGACGATGAAGCGGTAGCTAATCTTCCAAAAGAAATGTTTAACGGTACTGACGTGCCTGAAATTGGCAGCATTTTGCCTTTACAGGATAACAATGGAAATCGTTTCCAGGGGCAGGTTGTTTCTGTTGCTGAAGATGCGGTAATTGTTGATCTTAACCACCCAATGGCAGGTCAGGAATTACATTTCAAAGGAAATATCCTTAATGTTCGCCCTGCAACACCCGAAGAATTGTCACATGGCCACGCGCATGGCGCCGATGGTCATCACGCTCACTAATATTGAATAATTATGATTTAGAACGGGCATATATAGTCTCGTTCTAAATCATAATTAGTCAATATCCAATTCCCCGTCATCGGTTATCCTGCACCTCACAAATATCCGGCAAAGTACCGGTTTGTAGTTTATCGTAGCAGGCACAAAAAGCCTGTCATCCTCATCAATTAAATCAGTGCTAAAAGTGGTTATACGTTCATCAACCGGCGATTTAATATGCACCTTAAAATCAGCCAACCTGCCACCCGGGCTAACCAATATTTCCAAAATAGCGGTAAACTGAGTCAAGTCGGTCTCCATATAATCGTCAGACAGCCGGAACAATTTTAAATAAGGAATATAGCCGTAATAAATGCCACCAGCTTTCATCGGCTTAGTTACCCTGTCCGTGTCCGTGATTTTATTATCAAAACCATACCTGATATGCATGGCGCTAAGGCTGTCATCAGCCATTTCCCACGTTATACTATTCCGTTCATAATTGAAATTTTGTACTAAACGGCCATATTTATCGTAGAAATGCCAGGCGCCAATCCTTTTATTATCAGCATAATTCCCGCTTGCCAGCGCAATCTGGCGGCGATATATCGCCTGATATAGGCCCTGTTTTATTTCCTTGTTGCTTTTCAATACCAAAAATTGCTCAGTAACCGATTGGGTGAGACTGTTTTTCCTCATTACCGAACCCTGAGCTACGGCATGGTTTACAAAAAAATATATGGCAATAAGCAGTATTACTTTCTTCAAGGTAGTATTAAATAATATTATTGGTAACAGCTATTATGCTAATCAGTTTGGGTTCGCAATAATACGATACATAATTTAAAAAAATAAATACATTATCAATAACTCAGCGAAATCGCTTTTAAGAATTTTAGATACTTTTAAGTAGTTAAGTCTCCAAAATATAAGCACAGGCCTTTTGCAATACAGGAGCAAGATACGGTAGCGTTTTAAAGCGATGCATTTATCTCTCTTTTTAACTAACTATTACCAAGTAATTACGTATAACACTATAATTGTTTTATCTGATACACTTTTGTTAAACATTAACCGTTTAATAAGTAAACGCTAACCAAGTGTATCCTGTAATTCAGGCAATAGTACCATGTGGTACTATCTATGTTAGATAAAATATTTCTTATTAAAAACAAATCCGGTAGTTTATAAACTGTATGCCTTGAGGCTCTAAGAATTATTCTTAGTTTCATTATATTATACATACCTTTCATTCACTGTCCCTAACTAAATAAACTATAATTAATTTTTGTGCTATGGCCTTCTTAGAGAGTGTGTTGGAGCCACCATCGTATGGATGGATGGACAAATTTGGTAAGCTTTCAAAGCCTAAACCAGGTGAAATTTTCAAAGAGTTCTTTTCCCGTTTAAATGTATTTAAAAATAAAAAAAACTGGCTTTCGTTCATGAGCTGGTTTATGGTATGCTGCCTGGCACCATTCCTTTTTGTATTCATATTTAAATACTTCTCCATCAAATTATTAATTGTTGCCTTTGTATATAGTATGATTGTAATGGGTACGCATGGTACCATTTGGTTACATCGTTACTGTACACATGGGGCTTATACATTCAAAAATAATTTTTGGCGATTTTTTACTCAAAACCTTACTTTAAAAATTATTCCGGAAGAAATCTACGCGGTATCGCACCACGTACACCACGCGCTTTCTGATCAACCCGGCGATCCTTATAATGCCCAGGGCGGTTTTTTATACTGTTTTTTGGCAGATGTAAATCATCAGCCTATATCACGCAGCCTGTCCGAAAAAGACTATGACAAATGCGTTAATTTAATGCGCCATACAGGTGTTAAAACAAACTCCTATACAAAGTATAATAAGTGGGGTACATTGGCAGCGCCAGTTCGCACCATTACCGCGGTATTACTTAACTGGGCGTTTTGGTTTGCTGCATTTTACTTAATAGGTGGTTTTGGCCTGGTATGCGCCATATTTGGTGCAGCTGGTTTTTGGGCCGTAGGTGTGCGTACGTATAACTATGAAGGCCATGGCAAGGGTGAAGACAAACGTCGTGATGGTGTTGATCATAATCGCGAGGATATGTCTATCAATCAAATATGGCCAGGCTATGTTGCCGGCGAATGGCATAATAATCATCATTTGTATCCAAAAAGCGCACGCTCTGGCTTTAAGCCATACCAGCTTGATTTGGCCTGGTGTTATATAAAACTATTGAGCATGTTAGGCGCAGTAAGTAGTTACCGCGATTCTAAAAAAGATTTTAAACTGGCTTATTGTCAAAAACCTGTTAAAGTAGCGGTATTGGTTAATAATGTAGTACCTGCGGCTTACATACAAGAACCTGAGGAGGCTTTTATTAATTAAACTTCAGTGGCTAAAACTTTTATAGTGCTCACTAGTTGTAAGGTTTATAAAACTCAACCAATGAAAAAACTAATTTTATCAATCTTGATGGTTTTAGCCATAGGCTTCTCATCATTCGCACAACAACACAGGGTAGAAAAGAGAACTGTTAAGGTGAAGCACACCAGTACTTTTGGTCAAAAAGTACATAACACTTTTCACAAAAAGAAACATTACAACGGTTACAAAGTAAAAACTAAGGTTAGAAGATAGTAACCTGATTAAGAAATAAAAAGGGAGATGCAATTTGTATCTCCCTTTTTTGTTAAACAAAGCGTCATTGCGAACGAAGCGTGGCAATCCCCGATTTACAGGGCAAACTCAAATTTTACCGCCATTTACGTTTGTTTATGTATTTAAGCTGTAATTCTATTTAAAAAGCAAATCTTTCGCTAAAAAAACACTACCTTTTTGTGTAAGGATTAATTACCTTAGCTTACCATTTAACCATTACACTACCTATATTATGAATGCAAAATCATCGCTATTGATGTGTTTTTTATGCGCTGTATTCTTCAGCCAAACAGTTTCAGCTCAAAATTTAGGCATATTTGATGCGCAAACCGATGTAGGCAATGTAAAGCTTTCCGGGTCAGCATTATATGAACCCGAATCTCAGCAATATAAAATTACCGGTTCAGGTTATAACATCTGGTTTGATCATGATGCCTTCCATTATGTTTACAAACGCATAAAAGGCGATTTTGTATTAACTACAAAGGCTGCCTTTTTAGGTAAAGGGATCGAGATGCACCGCAAGCTCGGTTGGATGATCCGTACATCGCTCGATTCCAATTCAAAACACGTTAATGCAGTGGTGCATGGCGATGGCTTAACTTCGTTACAATTCAGGCGCACAGTTGGCGCGCAAACCGAAGAGATCAAATCATCTATTATACATGCCGATGTTATCCAGATTGAAAGAAAAGGCAATACCTACACCATGTCGGTAGCACGTAACGGCGAAACTTTCGTTACCGAGAAGGTTGAAGATCTTGATCTGGGAGATGAAGTTTATGTTGGCTTATTTGTATGCTCGCACAATCCAAATGTTTCCGAAACCGCCGTATTTAATAACGTGCGTATTGTTGTACCTGCCAATGGTGCAAATGGCTATCAAAAATACATCGGCAGTGATATTCAAATATTGAATCTGGAAAACAGCAACAGCCGCATCATATACCAGTCATCACAATCGCTGCAAGCGCCAAATTGGACTAAAGATGGTAAATCGCTGATCTATAACAGTAATGGTTTGCTTTATAAATACGATTTAAAAAACAACATCTCACAGGTACTAAATACGGGCGTAGCTAAAAATAATAACAACGACCACGTATTATCCTTCGATGGTAAATGGCTGGCGATCAGTAATAGTGAAAAAGATGGCTCAATCGGCTATATTATCCCATCGAATGGTGGTGAAGCAAGGCAATTAACCCCAACAGGCCCATCATACATGCACGGCTGGTCGCCCGATGGTAAGTATATTGTTTTTTGTGGCGATAGAAATAATGAATATGATATTTACAAAGTCCCATCAAAAGGAGGCAAGGAAGTTAGACTAACCAATGCACCCGGATTAGATGACGGCGCGGAATACACGCCCGATGGAAAATACATCTACTTCTGCTCGGTCCGCAGCGGCCTGATGCAGATCTGGCGCATGAATCCCGACGGCAGCAATCAAACCCAGGTAACCAATGATGATTATGATAACTGGTTCCCGCATGTATCGCCTGATGGAAAAATGATCGAATTTATATCCTTCATGAAAAATGAAGTCGCTCCTGGGGATCATCCTTTTTATAAACATGTATACCTGAGAGTAATGCCGGTTGGCGGCGGCCCAATTAAAGTAGTGGCTTATTTGTATGGTGGTCAGGGTACTATCAATACCCCATCATGGTCGCCAGATAGCAAGTGTTTAGCCTTTGTGAGCAATACACAATTATTGTTTCCTGTATTCCCAATAGCCCAATAACCATGATGCAAACATCTCGAAGGAAATTTTTAATAAACAGCGCTGTTTTAGCGGCTGGCACAGCTTTATTACCTAATCATCTTTTCTCATCCCCAATAAAAGAAATTGAACGTATTGGCCTGCAACTTTATACCGTACGTGACGCCATGCACGCCGACCCAACAGGCACACTTAAGCAATTGGCGACAATAGGGTACAAGCACTTAGAACATGCAGGTTATAGCGATAGTAAGTTTTATGGCTTAAGTGTTAAGGATTTTAAAAAGGTTTTGGACGATAACTTCCTCAACATGACCAGCGGTCATGTGGTATTACAGCAAAAGCACTGGGATGCCGCCAAAAATGATTTTACCGATGAATGGAAAAGAACCTTGGATGATGCATTAGACATCCACCAAAAATACCTGATAAGCCCCGGACTGGACGATAATTTAAAGCATGATTTTAATGCCTTTAAAGCCTTTATGGATGTATTTAATAAATGCGGTGAGCTATGTAAAAGTAAAGGGATGGTATTCGGTTACCATAACCACGATTTCGAATTCACAACCATATTTGGCAACGATAAGATGTACGATTTAATATTAGCTAATACCGACCCTGCATTGGTTACCCAGCAATTGGATATTGGCAATATGTATTCAGCAGGTGCTATACCGATGGATTATATCAAAAAATATCCTGGCAGGTTTGAGTTAATGCATGTAAAAGATGTAATTAAAAAAGACGATGGTAAGTATGAAAATACCCTGCTTGGCAAGGGCTTATTACCATTAAAAGAAATATTAAAAGCAGCCCGCAAAAAAGGTACTTCACAATTTATTATTGAGCAGGAAGATTACCAGGGAATGGACCCGATAGCCAGTACTGCAATTGACCTGAAAGTTATGCAGGGTTTGGGATATTAAGTAACATATTTATGGCGTGGTGTATCTTTTTAAATAAATTACTAAGTTTGATGTACCGGAGCTAAATTGATTTTATAACTACCTATTAAACTAATTTATAACCAATGACCAATAAACCAACTGATTCATCTTTAAATACCTCGCGCAGAGGTTTTATTAAAAGCAGTTCCATTGCAGCTGCAGGCATCATGATTGTTCCCCGCTATGTTTTAGGCGGAAAAGGTTTTATTGCACCAAGCGATAAACTGGTAATTGCATCTGTTGGTGCAGGTGGCAAAGGCCAAAGCGACATTGCTAATTTCTACGCCAGCGGCAATGCCGAAATTGGCTATCTATGTGATGTTGATATGCGCAGCGCTGCCAAAACAGTAGCCAAATTCCCGAAAGCGAAATTTTATAAAGACTGGCGCGAGATGCTGGATAAGGATCACAAAAACTTTGATGCCGTATCCGTATCCATTCCCGATCATAATCATGCTATCGTAGCGCTCTCCGCTATGCAAATGGGCAAGCACGTATACGTGCAAAAACCGATGGCGCATGATGTATTTGAGGCCCGTGCCTTAACACACGCTGCTAAAAAATATAATGTGGTAACCCAAATGGGTAATCAAGGCTCATCAAACGATGGGGTAAGGCGCTTACGCGAATGGTATGATGCAGGCGAGATAGGTGATGTACATACCGTTTATTGCTGGACAGACCGCCCCGTATGGCCGCAGGGCATCCCTTGGCCAACTACAAAAGCCGATATCCCAAAAGAACTGGATTGGGATTTGTGGTTAGGAACCGCCCCCTCTAAAGATTATGTAAACAAGCTAGTGCCATTCAACTGGCGTGGCTGGTGGGATTATGGCACCGGCGCACTTGGCGATATGGGTTGCCACATAATGGAAGCCCCATTCCGCGTGCTTGATCTGCAATATGTTAAAGATGTGCAATCAAGCGTGGGAACTGTTTATGTAGATAATTTTCAAAAAGGATACTTCCCGGATAGTTGTCCGCCATCAAGTCATATCACCCTTACTTTCCCTAAAACAGCGAAGACACAGGGCGATGTTACTGTACATTGGATGGATGGCGGCATACAGCCTGAACGCCCTGTTGAATTAGGGCCGAATGAAGATTTTGGTGATAACGGTAACGGTATGCTCTTCATCGGCACAAAAGGAAAAATGATGGCAAGTACCTACTCATTAAATCCACAGTTATTGCCAACCTCGCGTACAGCTCAGTCTACCGTGCCGCAAACAATTAAGCGTGTACCGGGCGGACAAGACGGGCATTACGCGCAATGGGTAAATGCAGCTATTGCCGGTAAACCCGACGATGTGAGCTCGCCATTCAAACTGGCTGGTCCACTAACAGAAGCCTTGTTGATGGCAAATCTTTCTATTCGTGGGCACGATATTCAAAAACAACGTGCTGACGGCAGGGGCTTTGATTACCCAGGCCAAAACATAAAACTGATTTGGGATAATGATGCCATGCGGGTAACCAATTTTGATGATGTAAACCAATTCATAAAACGCGAGTACCGCGAAGGCTGGAAAGTGTTAAGTTAATATATGAAGTTAAAATTAGGAATGATAGGCGGTGGCCAGGGCGCGTTTATTGGCGCTGTCCACCGCATCGCCGCCCGTATGGACGACGAATATGAACTGGTTTGCGGCGCGTTCAGCAGTAATGCGGAAAAGGCTAAAGCAAGTGGTTTATTATTGGGGCTATCGCCGGATCGGGTTTATACATCGTACCAGGAACTCATCGAAAAAGAAAAACAATTACCCCAGGATGAGCGTGTTCAGGTAATCAGCATAGTAACCCCAAATCACCTGCATTTCGGCCCGGCTAAACTGGCGTTGGAGAATGGTTTCCATGTGATACTGGATAAGCCGATGACCTTTTCGTTTGCCGAAGCAAAAGAGCTTGAAAAAGTTGTTAAAGCAAGTGGCAAACGCTTTTGCCTTACCCATACTTACACAGGCTACCCGATGGTAAAAGAAGCCAGGCAATTGGTTGCTGAAGGTAAACTAGGCAAGATCAGAAAGGTTTATGTAGAGTATCCGCAAGGCTGGCTAAGTACCTTTTTAGAGGGTGAAGATAATAAGCAGGCAAGCTGGCGAACCGATCCAAGTAAAAGCGGCATAGCCGGAGCCATGGGCGATATAGGTACACATGCCTTTAACTTAGCTGAGTATGTGAGCGGCCTGCAGGTAACCAAACTTTGTGCCGATATTAATACAGTAGTCGATGGCCGCAAATTGGATGATGACGGCGCAGCTCTGTTGAAATTCAATAATGGCGCAAGCGGTGTATTAATAGCATCGCAAGTTGCCGCTGGCGATGAAAACAATATTAAAGTAAGGGTTTATGGCGAAAAAGGTGGCCTTGAATGGCAGCAGGATAATGCCAATACCTTACTATTAAAATGGTTAGACAAACCGGCTGAAATATTACGTACAGGCGCAGGCTATTTAAGTTCATATGCTACGCACAACGCCCGTGTACCCGCAGGTCATCCCGAAGGGTATCTGGAAGCATTCGCCAATTTATACCGCAACTTCGCGTTAAGTATTAAAGCTGATATCGCCGGAAAACCAGCCGAAAAGGAATGGCTCGATTATCCCGGCATCGAAGACGGTATCAGGGGAATGGCCTTTGTTGAAAATGTAATTGCATCCGGCAAATCGGATGCTAAATGGACTAATTTTAAAATATAAAATAGTACTGTCATTTCGAACGTAGAGAGAAATCTTCTTCAATATGCAATGCGGCCTACGCAAATCGCGGAAGATTTCTCCCTACGGTCGAAATAACAAAAAGAAACAAGCCATATGAAAACCATTAAAGGCCCTGCAATATTTTTAGCGCAATTTATAGGTGCCGATGAACCTTTTAATAATTTAAAATCCATTTGCCACTGGGCAAAGGATCTAGGCTATAAAGGAGTGCAATTACCCACACTGGATGATCGGTTCATCGACCTGAAAAAAGCTGCTGAAAGCAAAACCTATGCTGATGAGCTTAATGGTTTGGTTAAGGATTGCGGATTAGAAATCACCGAACTATCCACCCACCTACAAGGTCAATTAGTAGCGGTTAACCCAGCTTACGATCAGTTGTTTGATGGTTTTGCACCTGAAGCTTATCGTAACAATCCCAAAGCAAGGCAGGAGTGGGCAGTTCAACAACTAAAATACGCGGCCAAAGCATCACAAAATTTAGGTCTGAATGCCAGTGTTACTTTCAGCGGTGCGCTTATATGGCAAATGATGTACCCATGGCCGCAACGCCCTGCTGGAATTGTTGAGGATGCCTTTACTGAACTAGCCAAACGATGGGAACCAATCCTCAATGTTTACGATGAATACGGCATTGACCTTTGCTATGAGATTCATCCTGGCGAAGATCTGCACGATGGTATCACCTACGAAATGTTTTTAGAGAAGGTGAACAACCATCCGCGGGCATGCTTGTTATATGATCCTTCGCACTTTGTATTGCAATGTTTAGATTATCTGGAATATATCGACATCTATCACGAACGTATTAAAATGTTCCATGTAAAGGATGCCGAGTTTAACCCAACCGGCAGGCAGGGCATTTATGGCGGTTACCAAAGCTGGATAAACAGGGCGGGACGTTTCCGTTCTTTAGGTGATGGGCAGGTTGATTTTAAAAGTATATTCAGTAAACTGGCACAATACGATTTTAGCGGCTGGGCCGTATTAGAATGGGAGTGTGCCCTTAAAAACTCGGAAGATGGTGCTCGCGAAGGAGCTGAGTTTATAAAGAATCATATCATCAAAGTAACTGAGAAAGCCTTTGATGATTTCGCCTCATCAGGCGGCGACGCAGCTTTCAACAAAAAAATATTAGGAATATAAAACACATAATAATAACATCTAAATGAAAAAGTCATTCATCATTTTCGGGCTCGCGCTGGCAATATCCGCTTGCGGAAACAACAAATCAAGCAACAGCTCAGGTACTGATAGTACAGTTACCACTACAACCACCTCATCGTCAACTCAAAGCACATCTGTGGCCGTAAAAGATACTCTAGGCGCGGCATTAATTCAAAAGAATGATTGCCTTACCTGCCATAAGCTCGATCAAAAAATTATTGGCCCTGCTTATGTCGACGTAGCCAATAAATACACTGCATCGCCTGCTGTTATTGATACTTTAGCTAACAAGATTATTAAAGGTGGTTCAGGTAACTGGGGTAATATAGCCATGTCGCCACACCCAAATTTATCAATGACAGATGCACAGGACATGGTGAAATACATCCTGTCGCTCAAAAAATAAACCAACAAACCAATATAAACCAATGACAAACAGAAGAACGTTTTTAACCCAGGCCGGGATGCTTTCGGCAGGGATAATGATTGCCCCAAAGCTGGTGATGGCAAAGGGAAACAGCAATGCAGTAGGGCTTCAGCTATATAGTCTTCGCGACCAGTTAAAAAGTGGCGATGTAAAGGATGTTATAGCCAAAATAGCTAAAGCAGGTTATAAAGAGGTTGAAACATTTGGCTACAATAAAAAGGATGGTTTTTGGGGATTGGATGCAACCCAGTTTAGCAATGCCTTAAAAGATAATGGCTTGCGCACGCCAAGCGGGCATTTTGAGTTCGATAGCTTTTTCGCTACGGGAAATACCGATCAACTGCAAACCTATATTGATGCCGCGCACATCACAGGTATGGAATACATCATCGTACCACACCTGGATGGCGATTTCATAAAAACGGTTGATGACTTTAAAAAGATTGCCGATAAAATAAGCACTGCTGCCGAAATATGTAAAAAACAGGGTTTAAAATTCGGTTATCACAACCATAATTTTGAGTGGAAACAGGTTGACGGTACTACTTTTTATGATACGATATTAGAGCGTTCCGATCCAAATCTGGTAAAAATGGAAATGGACTTATATTGGGTTGTACGCACTGGTCAGGATCCGATAGAGATCATTAAAAAACATCCGGGCAGGTTCTTCGCGTTCCATATTAAGGATATGGACAAAGCCAACCATAATATAAACACTGAAGTAGGCAACGGTACCATTGATTTTAAAGCCATAATGGCTTACGCCAAGTTAGCTGGTGTAAAACATTTTATAGTAGAGCAGGAGAATTATACCAATATTGACCCATACGTAAGTATAGCGCAAAGTTGTGCCTACTGTAAAAACGTGCTGCATGTTTAACAACCATCATTAATTAATTTAACATGAAATATAAAATATTATTGACCGCGGTATTAGCAGCAAGTGCTATGATGGCTAATGCCCAACAAACCGCCAAACCCGAAGACACTGAGGTCTGGAGCCCTGAACCGGCTGTAATCACCCCGGGAAAAACCTGTGCCGATGCGCCATCAGATGCAATCATTTTATTTAATGGTACAGATCTTAGTCAATGGGTTTCCGCTCAGGACAGAACTCAATCAGCAGACTGGAATGTGCACGATGGTATTGTTACCGTAAATAAAAATTCAGGCAATATTGAAACGAAAAAGCTGTTCACTAATTACCAGTTACATATTGAATGGCGTATCCCTACTGACATTACCGGCAGTGGACAGGCAAGGGGTAATAGCGGTGTGTTTTTAGCATCACTAGGCAAAGGTGATGCAGGCTATGAGTTACAGGTATTGGATGCTTACAAAAATAAAACCTACGTTAACGGTATGGCTGGTAGCATATACAAGCAGTTTATCCCGCTTGCAAACCCAGCCAGGCCACCGGGTGAATGGCAAACCTATGATGTGATCTGGACTGCGCCGACATTTAATAATGATGGTTCGTTAAATACCCCAGCACGTGCAACTGTAATATATAATGGTGTTGTTGTTGAAAACAATGTTTCGCTATTAGGCCCAACATTATACATCGGCAAACCGGAATACAAGGCACATGGCCCGGCACCAATAAAACTGCAAGCACACGGCGACAAAAGCGAGCCACTAAGCTTCAGAAATATTTGGGTAAGGGAACTATAAAAAACCATTTAAAAAGGATAAAACTATGTCATTGCTGTAACGAAGCAATCGCACGGAAGCAAAGTAAATCTTACAAAGTTCGCGATTGCTTCGTACCTCGCAATGACACGGTTTTTTAACAAGAATAGCGCGGTGGCAGGGGGGGATCCCACATGCTAAATAAACAAAAAGGGAGCAAGTTTTAAACTTGCTCCCTTTCTTATTTTAGGTAGAGGAGATTGTGTTTTTAGTCAACTTTATAATGGTAAACATAGCGTGCAATATTACCATCAGCATCAATACCTTCAAGCACTGCGCGGTATAAACCTTTACCATCAGCATTAAAAAAGTCAAATGAGGCTTTTCCAGTTGCATCGGTAATTATTTTCGGGTTCCAGTAAATGGTTGTGCGCAAATCAGAGTAGGCCGGGTTGGTTTTTGGTACGCTAAACTTAGGTACATAAAACTCTTTTGTACGTGCATAACCTAAAGGACTAATAGTTATCAGATTATATTGTGGCATCATATCCCGTAACTGCGAAAGCGAAATCTTTTCGCCTTTTGGTGCAGGCTTACCATTTACAACTATTACACCTTTAGTGTTACTCATTTTATTAATACTACTTAGCCCATCACTATTAAACAATTCTACCGATTCAACTGTTTTTGGGTCAATGTTTGCCAGGTAATTTACATCAACCGGCATTCCGTTATAATAAATAGCTGCAGGTGTGCTTTTATTACCCTGGCTATAGTCTCTTGTTAGGTAAAAGTTATTATCGTCATAAGTAAAGCCAAATGCAGCACCTCTTAAACAGTCCAGTAAAAAATTGCAGCCAGATAATTGAACACCAGAAAGAACATGATCGGCCTGTGGACTTAAACCTGTTAATGCGGAATAATCTGTATGGCTTGGTTTTTTAACTTCGGATTTTGCTACAATTACAACTTCTTTAAGCATACGCGTGCCCGCATATTGCCTTTTAGTATTTTTAAGATACACTGATAGCGTACTATCAATATTTTGTATGTTATCCGGCGAATTAATGTTTTTAATTAGTACGGGCCATGTATCGCTATTTGCTACGATAACCAGGTTTTTATAATTAGGATTATTTTTAGCACTAAGAACAATTTTAGTGGAATCCTTAAAATTTAAATTAGAAAATCTAAAATTGCCAGCTTCATCAGTATTAGCATCCTGAGGAGACAACCTATCGCTAAAATTTAAATGAATATTAGCGTTTGGAACTTCTATACCCGAAGAACTGCGAAGCTTGCCAGCAATAGTTATACCCTGTTCAGGCAAAAAAGATAATTGCGGGTTTTTACCTGCAACAATATCACCATAATCAAAACGACGGTAACCCTGCGTAAGCATTAAAACGTCCAGGTCATCAACTCGTTTTGCATCTACATGGTTAAAGTAATAATTTGGCTTCTCAATATATCCTTTAAGGTCTGAGGTTAAAAGTAATGTTGAAAGGATGGTAGTTTCACTATCTTCATTGTAGGGTACTTTGTTTTCATCAGTAACAGATAAAGAAAATGTTCCAACATCAGGTACACCTTTATTTTTAACTGATAAATTCATGTGTACTTTTTGTCGGGTGGTATACGCTGGTCTGTCAGTATTAATGGCAACGTTTAACAAATCATTGTGCTGTATAAACACCAGGCGCTCACTTAAAGGGTCACCCTCTGAGGTTAATAACGAGAATTGCAAAATGCCGGTAGGGAACTTGCTTTTTGGTATTGTAGATGAATAAAGCAGGTTTTGCAGGTTGGTTTGTGCAGCATAACATACCGTGCCGCCACTTTGCGCGATGATATAAAAAAGAGTATTCTTAAATTTATCTAAAAATGCCTGGTTCGATCCTAATTTGATAGTTAAGCTATCCGGGTTTGTGTTGTTTACAGACAGATATATCCCCTCATCAAGCACTTTAGGTAAATCGTAAGTATTTTGTGTACCATCCGAAAACGATACCTTAGCCTTGTAGTTTTTACCAGGTTGAGGTTGAAAAACAAACTCGCCCATACCTAAATGCTGCGATGCAAATTGTGCAACTTCTGTATTACTATCATCGATTACGGAGCCTTTAACATCAATCCCCATCCCGTTAGAGTTAATGGCCTTAAATGCAACTTTGGCATGCACATCACTCAGCATGTTGCCACCCTCAGGGAAAAACTGCACATCTTTTGCTATAGCCGCGGTTTTTAAAGGATAAGTATTGGTAATGCTTTTTTTGTAATTCAGTTCAATTACAGCGGTTAGGTCAGCTGCTGCGAATACCCCTTTTTTATTGCTGGTGAAAGTTATGTCCACACCACCATTCTGGTCGGTAACGCCTTTTCCTTTATCAATTGTTTCATCGTCGGACTGAACTTTCCATGATATCCTTCTATTCGTTAACGGCGCCCCATCCTGATCCTTATAAATAATATGTGCCGTTATTTTTTCAGCACTGCTGGTAACTGCATTCACAAATGATATGTGGGTATCAATTGGTGTGTCTCTATCTTCAATATTACCTACAGTAATGTTTTTATTAAAAAAGTATCCCTGGTCAAAATTGCGCATCCAGTTGGTATAAGCCCTAATATGATAATTACCTTCAATAAAGGTGAGCTGTGGCAACACAATATTGCCATAGGCTGTACCACTAGTTACCGGTAATCTTAATGATGCTACAACCGAATCGCGATTGTTTATCATATCAACATATACGATTTTGCTAATTGCCGAAAGCTGGTTTTGTTCGAGTGTGACGTATGCCTTAAACCAAATCGTATCGCCAACAGCATAGTAAGGCTTGTCAAAGTGCAGGTAAACCTTTTCTACCGGGAAGTTTTGCGTGAACTCGGTTGTTTTTGAAATTAAAGTTCTTAGCGGGATACTATCTTCCTGTGCAAAGGCCGATAACGTGAAAACCATTAAAAGGCATGCAGCAAGAGTGATTTTTTTGAAGATCATCAACATTAAATAAAGTGAAATATAAGGACGATAAATATATCCATTTAAAACAAAAGCATAAGTAGTTTAACATGCTTTAACATATTTTTTACAATCGAAAATATTTGTGGGGCTATATTATCGATGTTAATTGCGCGATAGGGAGGGGTATAAATAAAAAATATCATTGCAATCCGTTTTTCAGGATCACAATGATATTTTTATAAGTGGGAACGGTAGTTTCTACCAGCCAGAGCCTTTTTTAGCGGCGCCGCTGCTGATATGTCCTTCTGCTGTAGCTTTGCTCATAATAGCAGCCATTTTGTTGCCTGCGCTGTCTTTACCAGTTGCAATGTACCTGCCTGATTTTACATCGATAGTAGGATCAATCATTGGAACGTTTTTGGTTTTTGTTTTTACAGAATAGGCGGTAATACCGCCGCTTGTTGGTGTTGCCATAATTAGTTTAAATTGTTTTTTTGAAATAACTCCACACAGGAGATGTTTGTTTTAACAAACATAGCTTATTGTATTTAAGTTGTATACTGTTTAACCTAAAAATTATTAACAAATTATAGGTAATTAACATTTTTTTAGCTGTAAAAACACTTAAATATGCTGAATTGCTATTTTGACCGCCTGTTTTGTATTATAGCTATATATTAATGGCTACACACTTAATTAATTGCTTTTTGAAATTTTAGCTCAAACTATTATATTAGATGCTAGTTTAAGTATAAAATTCTTTATCCGTTATGGACAAAAAAGACTCAAGTATATTGTACTTTATTTTAGGGCTGTATGCTTTAATGATAAGCTGGTATTATAATCACAACCTTATTATATTACTGTTAACTTATATCTTTTGGCCGGTATATCTGCTATATGAATTGCTTATTGGTCATCTGGCACATGGTATGTGGAAGACAATCCCGCTCTCATATTTCAAATAATGTGATAGTTTATATTTTTTCAACTAACACTGCCGTGCCATAGGCAAGTACTTCGGTAATACCCTGCATAATTTCGTTGGCATCATAACGCATATTTACAATGGCGTTTGCACCCAGGGTTTGGGCGTGCTGTGCCAATAGCTGAAATGCTTCCTCGCGCGATTTTTCGCAAAGTTCAACATAAATAGAAAGCCTGCCGCCAAATAAAGATTGAAAACCACCGGCAATGTTACCTAATGCGCTACGGCTACGTACAGTAATGCCGCGTACAACCCCTAAATGTTTAACAATTTTATAACCTTCTAAACCTGTACTGGTAGTAATTAATGCTGCGTCCATAATTTTTGATAGTTTTTAGATTTTTCAGTGTAAATGTAATAAATAGACTATGCTAAATTGGTATTGTTACAAATTTCCAAGTCCACAATCGCTTCAATCAGGGCAACGCCTATTTCATAAAGCCGCCATATCATCAAGATATGGCGGCCTTAATATGGTTATTAATCTATTTGTTATTTAGCAGGCGGTGTTGTAGGTGTAGTTGGTGTCGGAGCCGGTGTTGAGCTGGGAGTTGGCGTTGTAGGAGCTGGCGGCGCACTTGGCGACGGCATTGGGCTTGGAGTTGGGGTAGTTGTCGGTTTTGGGGGAGTCGTCGGCATCGGTGTGGGAGTTGGCATTGGTGCAGTACTAGGAGTTTTTGATCCGCTACCCGATGTAACCGGCACTGTATCTCTTAAAGCATGATCTTTATGGGATATAACGCGAACAGAACTATTTATACCTGTATTGGCTATTGCATATTCAAACGCGCATGATGCTATTAAAGCCGCTGCGATTATTTTTACCTTTTTCATAATATTTTATTTCGGTTAATAATAACATAAGTATTACAATAACTGTTCCTAAAATATCTATTAAGTTAAATTAATTTCTTTGTGTGGATGTTATTTAAGCTTTTAATTGAATTGTGATATCTACTCAGCTTCTTTAATATGTGTAAGTACAGCATGTATTTTTGCGTCAAGCTCCTTACTGGCCTCATCAAGTTTCGAAATGCATTCCGGGTCAATCTTATAATCCATCGCTTTAATCACATTTACCATGCCCATAATTGAGGCAAGCGGTTTTCTTAATTCATGTGCCTGTATAAAAGCAATATCGCCCAAAGCCTGGTCTTTTTTTTCATTACTTTTTTTAATCGCATGGTTATGGTGCCAGATGATTCTGTACTGCAAAAACAAAATAATGAAAAAGATAATAAGTAATATACTTATGCCCGATATGATCAGAATTTGCTTATTCTCTATTTGTTTGGCGCGGTTCATCTGCGCTATTTCTTTGTTCTTTTTTCCGGTTTCATACTGCAATTGTAATTCGCTCATTTGCTTCTCATTCATATGCACGCGCAGCGAGTCACGTATTTGCTGCGAACGTGCATTAAAATCAATCGCTGTTTTATAATCACCATGTTTAGAATAAAAATGGTATAGGTCCTCATTTAATTCCATTTCACGATAAGGCTCTTTCAGGTTACGGGCTATTGCCAGCGCTTTATTTAAATAGTCAAGCCCTTTTTGCTTATCACCCATTTGATACCATGCTTCGCCAAGCCAGTTATAACTATAAGTGAGCGAGCGCTGCCTGTTATATTTTAATGCTAATGCAACACCCCGGTTGCCATAATCTATCGCGTTTTTATAATCTTTATTATCAAAATAATACTGGGCAATGTTATCAAATAAAGCAACCCGTAATTCCTCGAATTTCGGGTTGGACTCCGCCATTTTTAAGGCCTTAAGCTGTAAATTAATTGAGGTATCATTCAATGGCATTTTCAATGCTTCGCAGCGGGTTTGAATAAACATCGCTTTAAGGTTAATCATCGAAATAATGGCATTGGTATCTTTATTCATCTGTGCCCAATACAAACCACTCTGCACACATGAAAAAGCAAGCTGGAAGTTTGAATTTTCTTTATGCAGGTTACCAATTATAGTGTAAACGTAGGGGTAGGCCTGTTTTATGTTCCATTTTTTCCACGTTGTTAAGGCATTTTAAAGCTTCTTCCATAGATTTTTTATGATCAGCAGTAAGCCAATAGTATCGCGCTAAAAATGCTTCACCATAAACCAATGCCTTTTTATTGCCGGTAGATATGGCTATATCTGTTAAATTTCTCGAAGTACAAAGTAAAGAGTCAAGGTTATTGTATTGTTCTTTTTTACCGGTGTTAATCAGTGAGTCAACACGGTTGTCAACAGATATATCCACTGTAGATTTAATGGTTTTTTGCTTACACGCGATAAATAAGGTTAACAATAAAAAACAAACAAAAAAACGCGATGGAGTTGGGCGCATAAAAACAATTGTCTTACACGAATATATAAATTAAAATATCAATTTAGCTGTGTAATCACCATGCGCTGTATGCGGATTGCGTTTGCAAACGACAATGGCAAATGCTCCCAAGATATATTATAAACAGTAAATCACCTTTGAGGTAAAAACCTATCGAAACAATAAATGTTTATTAACTAAAAATCAATAAAATGGACAAAGGTGTAACACTTACCGAAGCAGATAAAACATTTACAGAGTTGCTACAATTAGTTTCGTCAATTGATGAAAAACAAATTAACATTGTTCCGTTTGAAGGTAGCTGGACAGCCGGGCAAGTAGCTCAGCACGTTATCCTGTCGGCTGGCAGTTTTGTGCAATTACTGAACGGCCCCGTTAAAGATACAGCGCGCGATCCAGAGCAAAATGTCGCTAACCTAAGAGCCGCGTTTTTAAACTTTAACATCAAAATGCAATCGCCGGATTTTATTATACCACCTGATAAAATTTATCAAAAACAAGAATTGGTAAATACCTTAGGGGATATAAAAAACAGCTTTCTCAAAGCTATTGATACATTAGATGTCACAAAAACCTGCACTTTATTTGAGATGCCCACAATAGGTTATATAACACGGGCCGAGGGCATCGCATTCACTATTGTACATACTCAACGGCATATTCACCAATTGAAAAACATCTACAGTAAAGTCAAATAAACCAAAACACATTGAATTTATATTATGGCTGTTGATTATAGGGGTATTCCACAATTCTTCAACTTTTCAACAATGCCGTTAAACACCACACAATCCATTAACTTTACCAACCTATAAATAGGAGTAAACCGTTTGGCAAAAGAAGCTACTAAGGAAACCCCCTTAATGCAGCAATATAACGTAATAAAGGCTAAGTACCCCGGTGCTTTGCTGCTATTTCGTGTGGGTGATTTTTACGAAACATTTGGACAGGATGCCATTAAAGCTGCAGGTATTTTAGGTATAACGCTTACCCGCCGTGCAAATGGCGCGGCAACGCATATTGAATTAGCGGGCTTTCCACATCATTCATTGGATACCTATTTGCCAAAATTGGTAAGGGCGGGTCAGCGTGTGGCTATTTGTGATCAGCTCGAAGATCCTAAAACAACCAAAACTATTGTAAAACGCGGCGTTACCGAACTGGTTACACCTGGTGTTGCCATCAGCGATAATATCCTACAGCAAAAAAGCAATAATTACCTGGCATCGCTTTACTTCGAGAAAAATAGCATCGGCATAGCGCTGATCGATATATCAACCGGCGAATTTTTAACCGCGCAGGGAAGCAGCGATTATATTGATAAACTGCTGCAAAGCTATGCGCCTAGCGAAGTTATATACCCCAAAAGCCGCTCCTCAGATTTTAAAGAGAATTACGGCGACCGTTTTTATACCTACACCCTCGACGATTGGCCTTACAGCGGTGATTATGCTAATGAAACGTTGTTAAAGCACTTCGGCGTAAAATCATTAAAAGGTTTTGGTATTGATAAATTAAATTTAGGTATTATAGCTGCCGGTGTGGCGCTGCATTATCTGAATGAGACCGAGCATCGGAATTTGCAGCATATCTCAGCCATATCCCGCATCGAAGAAGATCGGTATTTGTGGATAGACCGCTTCAGCATCCGCAACCTGGAACTGGTAGGTTCATCCAATGAAAATGCCTTAACTTTAGTTGATGTGCTTGATCATACCTGCTCGCCAATGGGAGCCAGGATGTTGCGCAGATGGATAGTGATGCCGCTAAAGGAAATCAAACCTATCAAAGACAGGTTAGGCGTTGTTGAGTACCTAATAGCCGAAGAGGAATTACGGGAAACGCTCCAACAATCCATCCGGCAAATAGGTGATCTGGAGCGTTTAATATCTAAAATTGGCCTGCAAAGAGCCAACCCGCGCGAAGTTTGTCAGCTTAAAAAGGCATTAAAAGCAATTGAAGGCATCAAGTCGTTATGCGAGCAATCAATCAGTTTGCCGTTAAAAGCAATTGGCGAGCAATTGAACCCCTGTGCATCCATAAGTGAAAAAATTGAACAGGAACTGCATCCTGAGCCACCCGTAATGATTGTTAAGGGCGGTGTGATGAATGAAGGTATCAACGAAGAACTTGACCGCCTGCGTAAAATCGCTTTCGGTGGAAAGGGTTATTTATTAGAGATCCAAAAGCGTGAAGCGGAATCAACCGGCATACCATCGCTAAAAGTATCATTCAATAACGTATTTGGCTATTACCTGGAAGTTACGCACAGTCATCGCGATAAGGTACCAACCGATTGGATTCGCAAGCAAACCCTGGTAAATGCCGAGCGTTACATCACCCCTGAACTAAAAGAATACGAAGAGCAGATTTTAGGTGCCGAGGAAAAAATATTTGCGCTTGAAACCAAGCTATATAATGAATTGCTTTATTCATTAGCCGAATATATCAAGCCCATACAGCTTGATGCGCAATTGATTGCAAGGCTGGATGTGTTGCTGAACTTTGCTACTATCTCCATTAAAAACTATTACGTTAAGCCAGATATAAACGAAAGCAGATTAATCGACATTAAAGGCGGCCGCCACCCGGTTATTGAAAAGAATTTGCCCCTTGGCGATACTTACATTACCAATGATGTTTACCTCGATTCAGATTCGCAGCAGATTATCATTATAACAGGCCCTAACATGGCCGGTAAATCTGCACTATTAAGGCAGACTGGACTGATTGTATTAATGGCGCAAATGGGTTGTTTTGTGCCCGCGAAATCAGCTTCAATTGGTTTGGTTGATAAGATATTTACCCGGGTAGGTGCATCCGATAACGTATCATCAGGTGAATCAACTTTTATGGTGGAGATGAACGAAACCGCCAGCATCCTCAATAACCTATCCGACAGGAGCTTAATTTTATTGGATGAAATTGGGCGTGGTACCTCAACCTACGATGGTATTTCCATTGCCTGGGCTATCGCAGAGTACCTGCATAATCATCCCACAGCTAAAGCTAAAACTCTGTTCGCCACGCATTACCATGAATTAAATGAGTTGAGCAATTCTTTTAATCGTGTTAAAAACTTCAATGTATCGGTTAAAGAAGTTGGTAGTCAAATCATATTCCTGCGTAAATTGGTTCCAGGCGGCAGCGAGCATAGTTTCGGTATCCACGTAGCAAAACTGGCGGGTATGCCCCAAAAAGTACTGAGCCGCGCCAACGAGATATTAAAGAAACTGGAAAACGAACGCACCGGCGGCGAACATATCAAGGAAAGCATCCGTAAAGTACAAAAGCAAGCCGTACAAATGCAAATGTTCAGTATTGATGACCCAGTGCTGGTTAAAATACGCGATACCCTAAATAACCTCGACGTTAATACCCTAACACCTGTTGAAGCCTTGATGAAACTGGATGAAATACAAAGGGTGATAAAAGGCTAGGGCTTAAATGTTGATATGTTTAAAACATCTGCAAAAAGAAAGCTAAAGGCTATTTTATCTTTATATCATGAAGTTTAGTCGCAGCTTTAAATTTACCTGCTCAGCCTTTTGTTTTTTGGTGATTTTGTCATCCTGCCACTCCCGCAAAGCGGTGATGAAAGGAGAGCCCGGCGAGATCGTTCAGCCGCAGGCCAGTATCGCCGATAAATATTCACAAATGATGGCCGTGAATAAAAGCGACATCCAAAACGGCCGCTTATATGCTTTTATTGATCAATGGTACGGTGTGCCCTATAAATTTGGCGGGCTGGATAAGGATGGGGTAGACTGCTCAGGACTTGTGCTTTTGTTAGAGCAACAAGTTTACGGTATAACCCTGCCGCGTGTCACCAGTCAGCAAGTAACCGTTATTAAGCGTGAGTACGAACAGGATTTGAAAGAAGGCGACCTGGTATTCTTTGATTTTGATGGTAAGCAGTTCAGCCATGTTGGGGTATACCTGCAAAATGGTTACATTGTACACGCCAGTTCAACCAAAGGTGTAATGATAGTGCCGTTGCACGGTGGTATGTATAAATACTTCTCACGATGCGGCTCCGTTACCGATACATTAACCAGCGCGCAGGCTCAATAATTATTGTTATTTTTGCCCTATGGAAAAGCCTAAAGAGGAATATTCATTCTGGACGAAATACAAACGCTTCGCAAGTACCGAAATATTGCTTTATGTAATTATGATAGTTGGCATCATATTGGGCATAATCATCTTCAGTTAATTATTTTTTACCAATATAACGTTGTGCGAATCCTCATCAGCAGCTGATTGATAGAAATCTACAAGATCCTGATACATTTCTTTAGGGTAAGTGCCATTTATTAATTCCAGTTTTCTGTTATAGACTAATTGATTGCCTTCAACACGCATCGTAGCGATATATTTTCCAAATGGTTTTTCAATTGTTCTGTGAAAGATTTTATTATCAAGGTGATAGCCTGCCGGAATCGTATATGTATACTCATCCTCATCGGTAAAACCTTCATTTATATAAACATCCCTGGTTCGGTTAAAAACTTGCTTGGGCACACTCGCTACCCTGCTTATCGGGTTAAGTGAGAAAATTATTTTACCGTTATCTGTTGATGCAAATTCCGGTGCTTTAATTTTCATGGTTTCAGTTGTAGCCGGTTGTAAGCCTTTGTCTTGTTTAAAATCAAGCTTTTCAATACTCAGATTATTGATTGGGTAAATGTTTTGCATCATCTTCAATCGCTCTACCGGCGATTCGGCTATCACAGCCTCTCGCATAAAATAATCTGTCCCGGTATAAACAGTACCCACATCACCCGATAAGTCTCCGCTCTCACTTATGGTAAAGTTTGCTTTTCTGCTTAATGTAGTAGTATACTTCGGCGTATGTAATAATTTACCACCCTGTGGAGTACAAGCCAGCACATTACGGTCATCTGTAAAACTGCCAAGGTAACCAAATGGGATAGTTTGACTAGTACAATCGCACCAGGTCGTATCGTTTTTAAAAGGTAGGCATAGTATAATGTGATTACCCTGATTAAGGCTCGCAAAGTCGTTATCTAAACTAATTTTATGGTCACCATTAGTATTGGCCTCAACAACACAATAATATGATTCAATACCAACAGATTTTAATAGCGATTGTGTGTAATTTACCAATGCCTTACAATCGCCATAATTCAGTTTGTCCACATCCGAAGCTAAAAATGGTTGATGGCCGCCAATGCCTACCTGTACACTTACATAATGTGTTTTTGCCTGCATGTATTCAAATATCTTTTTGGCTTTTAATTTAGGGCCGGAAATGTCTTTTGTTAGCTCAATCATCCGGTTCTTGGTTTCTTCGGATAATTCCTGTCTGCCCGCTATCAGGTTATCGTATTCCCATTTCCCAAGCTCATCCCAATTATTAAATGAACCCGGGATGCCATAATAAGTGAATTTTTCAGGTGCGATTTTAACTATACTTAAATAATTTATATCGTTAGGACTAAACGGCTCAAATTTAATGGCTTTTAAGTTGCTAACCTGCCAGGCATAAGTTTTCTCATCTTTATCTGTTTGCACTGTAACACCCGATGGCATATTTATTTCCTTATAGCGGATGTTAAAATCAGGTTTACAGGTAAATTTGAATGAGCTTTTTTCAACAGCTATGCCTGTTCCATTATTTGGCCTCCAATCAGGAAAGTCCAGCGTGCCTTTTATTCGAAGTTCATATTCATATTCAATGGTGTATGGATAATCAACTATATGAGGTGTATAGTGTTTTACCTTTACATCTTCAAAAAGAGAGAAACCGTCAGTAGTATTTATATCCTCAAAATCACTTTCCGAAAATTTGCCTGTTTGTATTCCAAACGAGTTATAAGTAGCGCCTTTAATATATTTTATGCTATGAGTATTATCGTGATACACACCTATGTTGGCAAAAACATCACCGTTTTTATTTAATATGGTAACAACCTCCTTAATATAATATAGGGTACTGTTTAAATCTTTTACATCAATACTTACTTCCTTCTCGCGTACAACAGCACTTGCATAAGGCAATATATCCTTTGATATCTGGCTTACATCGTACTGTTTTTGCTGTGCGTTAGCCGTAATTAGGTTGGTGAATATTATGCAGAGTGTAAAAAAGGTATTTCTCATTATTTATTCAACTAAAAATTAACTCTTCTTATTTAATGTCACCATATTCTTTTCAAAAAGAATTATTTTATTGAAAAACTCTTTTAACGCGCTATATTCATAGGGCTCATAAATCGCTTTATTAAACTGAATGATGTGCGAGTAATTAAACGAGTTATTATCGGGTTGAAAGAAAGTTTCAAACTTACCACCATTATCGGGTAGGCTTATGTTAATCTGCTGTGGTGGGGCATCAATTACATAATTGGGGGGTAGGTGCAACGTTAATGAAAATCGTTCGGTTGATGGCATTCCTTTGTCAACAGGATAATTGCGAGTGGCCAGTTTGTAAGGGTTGCGGATAATATGATCTAAAAGAAATTGATTAAATATTAAATGATCGCGGTCAGGATTTTTATATTCATTTATTTCGATATCATATTTTTCAACCAATGGTTCATCAAGGCTATCAAGGTTAGATATATCTGAACTTAAAAACTTAAATTTTGACGATTTTTCATCAAGACTTTCTACATATTCTTCAATAGAATTAAATCTTTTTATTTCCTTGCGCTTCTCGTAAGCATCGTAACCAATCGAGTATTGAGTAAATGTTCCTTTTAGCTTACCATCTGGCATCAAAGTTAAATCAATTGTAAATGTGCGTATTCTCTTCTGCCCGGTATTTATATCTATCCAGTAGGATGGTTTATCAAGGCTCATCACACGGCCCTGGTCGTTAAGGCACCTGAGGGGTAATATTCCAAAAGGTAGCAAGGGGTCAGTTGCATCGAGTAAATAACTTTTTCCACCAATATCCACTTTAGCAATTACGTAGTTAAAATCGTCAGTTACAGGGTAAAGTTTATTAATAAAACCGTGGTCTCTAGTTGATAATATAACAGCCTCAGCATTAATCCCAGCCTCACTTAATGCGGCTATAAGTGCCAGGTTTATATCCGCGCAACTTCCGCTGTGCATTTCCACTGCTTTGCGTATCCCATCGCCGCTGCCGGTACCATAAAATTCATTCCATTTAATGTTTTTCTGAATATATTCAAAAACGGCCTTTGCTTTATCCAGACTATCCGTTTTACCGCTGATTGATGATGCAATAAGATCCTTGAACAATCCTTTTTTGCGTAATTGCGAGCCAAATGCGTCTGAGTGTTTAAAATCATAATCAACGTCCTTCCAATCTTTGGCATATTTGGTAACAGCACCGGTACTAAGGTTGTGATATTGAACTAACTGAAAATTTACAGACGATAAAAAATTTAGGGGCGATGTCATGTCAATTTCAGGAATAAAAGCAGGTATATCATCCATTCCAAAAACCAGGTGAGAACAATCACATGTGTTACCCCTTGCGCTAAAACAACTTCTTTCAATTTCGGCAATATCCTTTGTTAATTTCAACGGTCCGCGTAATGAAGCATTGTATGTCCAATATCCCGGTTGGTGAACATCATATTCTGAATGTATTTTAGGTATATCGCCCTGGAAATTCCATTTCGGAAAACGACCTAAAAATGGCGAGTTGGTGATGTAAGTATATTCAATTATACAACCATTTTTTATTGCGGGCATAGCAAATTTAGCCTCTGTCCAATATTTGTTCAGCTTTGTTTTATAAACTTTCGCCGGGTCCAGCTCAGTTTTTTTTATCGATCCGTCATCATCAGTATAGGTTGTTACTCCTTTTATGGCTTCCAGGGTTTCACCCTCATCTGCATTATTATTAAGCGCAATAACCACATTACCCTTTGCAAAACCTTTGCTATCAAAAATTTTTATTTTGACATGATATTCAAAAACAATTTTAATGCTGTTATCGCTTACTTCTTCAATCTTAGCAGTGCCATGTTCGTCTAAAACCACCGCATGTGCCGACGTATCTTTATCATACCGCTGCATGCTTATTTCACCCTGAGTAAACGTACCGTAGTAAAAATCCTGAGCTTTGGATGTAGTTTTTAATAAAGAAAAAAGGAGTAATATTAATAAGGTTTTTTTCATTGGGGGATAAAAGTACTTGGGTGGATGAAATTAATAATATTTTAAAAGATTTAAAATTATTGTGACCGAATGTTTGGTATACTTTTGCACCTTTGCAAACTGATAGTTATATAATGAAATTGAATTTAAAAAGACCGCTTGCATTTTTCGACCTTGAAGCAACCGGTACCAATATAGGCGCCGACAGGATTGTTGAAATTTCTGTTATCAAACTTAATCCTGATGGAAGTGAGGATGTTAAAACGTGGCGTGTAAATCCTGAAATGCCAATTCCGCTGGAATCATCATTAATACACGGTATTTATGATGAGGATATAAAGGATGAGCGAACATTTAAGCAATTAGCACCCGAAGTAGCCGAATTTATAGGTGCCAGTGATTTGGCGGGGTTCAATTCTAATAAATTTGATATTCCGATGCTGATGGAAGAGTTTTTACGTGCAGGCGTAATATTCGACCTGGAGAACCGCCATTTTGTTGATGTGCAGAACATTTTTCATCAAATGGAGCAACGTACATTAAAGGCAGCTTATAAATTTTATTGTGGTAACGATATTATCAACGCGCATTCCGCCGAAGCCGATACCCGCGCTACTATGGAAGTTTTACTTGCGCAGATAGAAAAATATGAAAACGTAGAATGGGAGGATAAAAAAGGTAATAAGAGCATTCCGGTTACCGGGGATGTTGAGGCCTTGCATAAATTCACTAACCTGAACAAACCTGTTGATTTTGCAGGCCGTATGGTATATAATGAGCAAGGTGAAGAATTAATAAATTTTGGTAAACATAAAGGTAAAAAGGTTGAAGATGTTTTAGCCGTTGAACCAAGCTATTATTCATGGATGATGCAGGGCGATTTTCCGCTATATACTAAGCGTAAGCTCGAAGAAATATATAATCGTTTCACAGCTAAGAAAAATGCTGAAAGGCAAGCCGCAAGACCTGCGCAGCCAAAGGCCGCCGAAGCTGCTGCCCCCAAAGAATTTAAAAAGCCTGATTTTCAAAAGAGCAATAATACGCATCACGAAAACAGGCCCTACAAAAAACCAGAAGAACCAGCCAAACCGGTTAATGACGATATGCTGCAACAGCTGGCACTGAAGTTTAAGAAGGGGTAAGTTGTTGATTGAGTTAAGTTAGTTGATTAGGTTGAATTAGTGGATGGAGTTCCCCCACTCACTTAATCAACTAATTCAACCTAATCAACCGATCTCAAAAACTCAATATTCCTTTTCAAACCATCAAACTTAGTGCGTTTTACAGCTGAATTTTTGAATACTTTTTGAAAGGTTTCGTGTGTAATATCTTCCCAATCAGCTTGCTTCATTCCTAACAATTCGGTATGTGGAGTAAATGATGGTTCATTATGCAGTACCGAGAATTTATTCCACGGACAAACATCCTGGCAAATATCACAACCGAACATCCAATTATCCATTTTACCTTTAAACTCGGCTGGTATCTCATTTTTTAGTTCGATGGTGAGGTAGGAGATACACCGGCTCCCATCAACAATATAAGGCCCAACAATAGCATCAGTAGGGCAGGCGTCAACACAGCGCGTACAGCTGCCGCAATGGTCTGCGGTGGGTTCAATATCGTATTCCAGTTCGAGGTCAATAATCAGCTCAGCCAAAAAGAAAAACGATCCCGCTTTTTTATTGATGAGGTTACCATTTTTACCAATCCAGCCCATGCCTGCTTTTTTAGCCCAGGCCCTGTCCAAAACCGGTGCCGAATCTACAAAAGCACGGCCGCCAACTTCGCCAACTTTTTCGTTGATCGTATTTAGTAACTGCTTTAACTTATCTTTTATCACATGGTGATAATCAGCGCCATAAGCATACCTCGATATTTTAGGCGCTAAAGGATCCTGCTGATCATTATCAGTATAATAATTCAATCCCAGGGAGATAACTGATTTTGCACCATCAACCAATAAACGAGGGTCAAGGCGTTTATCAAAATGGTTTTCCATGTACTGCATTTCGCCGTGCATACCTTTTTTTAGCCAATCCTCTAGGCGCGGGGCTTCCTGTTCTAAAAATTCAGCTTTGGCAATTCCGCAAAACATAAAGCCAAGGTTTTTGGCCTCGGTTTTAATCATGTCGGAATACGCCTGTTTGTTAAGCTGCATAGTGCAAAGATAATACAAATCAAGCTTTTAAAATCGCGTGCATTTGCGTGGTTTATTATAAATAAGAAGAGGCTGTTTCATAAGTATGAAACAGCCTCTTCTTATTTATAAACTCACCCTTTAGGGGGGAGGGGTTAGAAACTATGCCTAACGTTGTTGCTAAATGTTTTAGTTGTCCAATAGCCACTGTCTAAAATTCTTCTAACAGTCATCAACGGATCTTGCGGGTCACGTTTATCAGCTAACTGGAAAGCTAGTTTAATGCCGCGTTTATGCAATTCAGGTAAGTTTTGCGCATTCCATAAACCAAAAGGGTAAGCGAAGTAAGTGATCTGTTTCCCGGTGATCTCTAGTAATTTCGCATCAGGTTTGTCTAATTGTATTTGCCAGTCTTTTCCTGCAAACTTCTTAAAGTTGCTGTGGTTCCAGGTGTGGCCGCCAATTGTGTTACCTTCATCAGATAATTGTTTTACCTGGGCCGAACTCATGTAATGCTTTTTGCCTAATGATACGGTCATGATAAAGAATGTACCTTTAAAACCATATTTTTTTAATGTAGGCCTTGCCACATCCCATTGGTCACCATCAGTATCATCAAATGTTAACAGGATAGGTTTGCTTGGCAGTGGAGCGCCTTTAGTTAAATAATTATAAAGTTGATCTGGTGAAATGGTATGGTAACCACTATCAGCCAGCATTTTAATGTGGTCTCTGAATGCTGCAGGCGGAATAATGTAGTCCTTAGATGTTTTGGAATCTGTAGGTCTCCAATCTCGTATTTGGTGGTAGCAAATTACCGGAACCTGTTTGCGGGCCATAATAGCCGCTGTGTTTGATTGGGCCTGAACACTTATGGTGCTTATTATGCCTAATGATAATACTGAAAAAAGCTGTTTTAACATAGTAGATGTTATATTTAATGGTAATTTAACAATGGCGAAATTAATATAATTTGGATGTTAATAAATCTCAATTTATAAACAAATTAACATCGGCTTTATTGTAAAACAATTCGCTTTCCTTCTTGTGCCGATCTTTTAGCCGCATCAAGTATCTCCATAACCACCATATTATAATTTAGCGAAGATAAATCATCAGTGCCCGGTAACTGTTGACGTAAAACAGCCGTTAAATAAACAATCGGGTCATTTATCGGCGTAGCCAAAGGCTCAACATTTTTTGAACTGATGATTTTTTCACGCATGCGGCTAACAATGTGGCTGGTATCCAAGGCATGTAAATAGCCGGTTTCGCCAAATACCTCAAAATCTTTTATAGAGAACGGCCAGTTCCATGATCCTTCAATCTCACCCGTCGCGCCGGGATATTCAACAATTACCGTGGCATCATCGTCAACTTTAGGATAAACTGCAGGTTTATAATGTCTTAGTACAGCGGTAACCGCGATGGGTCTTTGCCCATGCATCATCCAGGTCATCAAATCAGCGCCATAACAGCCAAAATCATTCAATGCACCGGCACCATTCAAAACAGGATCGGTTAACCAGCTTAAAAATTCCTCGCTGCACCCAATTTCTTTTGGCCCCTGATGCCCGTCATGTGCTACCATCCGTTTAATCGACCCAATAGTGCCTGCATTTACGGTATTGTAAACATCCCTGTTTGATGGATACCAGGTAGTCTCATAATTAGTTAATACTTGAATATGGTATTGATTAGCTAATTCCTGTATTCTTTTTGCTTGGTCTAGTGTTGCAGCAAGCGGTTTCTCCACCATTACCGGGATATGCAGTGGTGCGCAAACTTCAACTATTTTAACATGGCCTGCAGCTTCATTATAACCCAAAACAGCGTCGGGTTTAGTCTTTAGTACCATTGTTTTCAAATCCGTATAAAACAACGAATCCGGGATATGGAATATCTTACCAAATTTTACCCATAAAGCTTTATTAGGTTCGGCGATGCCCACAATATTGGCGGTGCCATCTTTATATCGGCTTAAAATACCATAAACATGGTTGTGATTTAACCCGGCAACAGCCAAACGTAAACCCTGAGCATTTGATTTTAATGCAAAGCCACTAATTAACGCCATCAGTACTATGGTGCTTTTGAAATGCTTTCTCATATGTAGGAATATTGGTTTATCTTAAAACAATGAAGGGTTACCGCCCAGTTTTATTTTACCAAGATGCTTGTATGCTGCTTCTGTAGCCTCACGACCGCGGGATGTGCGCATTAAAAAACCTTCCTGTATTAAAAATGGTTCGTAAACTTCTTCAATAGTACCTTCTTCTTCACCTACGGCAGTGGCTATGGTTTTTAAGCCCACAGGGCCGCCTTTAAACTTCTCGATGATAGTGAGTAGTATCTTGTTATCCATCTCGTCCAGTCCGTGCTCATCTACATTCAAAGCGTTCAATGCATATTTAGCGATGGCGGTATCAATAGTACCATCGCCCTTAATTTGCGCGAAATCCCGTGTACGGCGAAGCAAGGCATTGGCTATACGTGGCGTACCACGACTGCGGCGGGCAATTTCATAAGCACCTTCATCACTAATTGGTGTTTTTAGTATTGATGACGAGCGTAATACAATGGTGGTTAATAATTTGGCATCATAATATTCAAGCCTGGAATTTATCCCGAACCTTGCACGTAGGGGTGATGTAAGTAGCCCCGAACGTGTAGTGGCGCCAACCAGTGTAAATGGGTTTAATGATATTTGCACCGAACGGGCATTGGGGCCGCTCTCCAGCATAATATCTATCTTAAAGTCCTCCATTGCCGAGTATAAATACTCTTCAACAAGTGGACTTAACCGGTGTATCTCGTCAATAAATAAAATATCTCCTGTTTCAAGATTGGTTAACAACCCCGCAAGATCACCGGGCTTATCTAATACCGGGCCTGATGTAATTTTAATACCCACGCCCATTTCATTGGCTATAATGTGCGACAGGGTAGTTTTGCCTAATCCGGGAGGGCCGTGCAGCAATACGTGATCAAGCGCTTCGCCGCGTTGGCGGGCGGCTTGTACAAATATGCGTAAGTTGGCTAATATTTTATGCTGACCGGTAAAATCCTCAAATGCCTGCGGCCGTAAAACTTTTTCAATATCACGTTCGGCAGGAGAGAGGCGTTCACTTTCAGGATCAAGATGCTCGTTCATTTGCTTCTCAGAGATTGGAGGTTAGAGACCAGTGATTAGTCTATACGTTTTAAATATATGTGAATAAATGTCAAAATCAAAGCTATTATTATTGATGAAATTTATCAATGCAGGCAATAACTAATCTCAAGTCTCTGATGTCTATTCTCTGAAATTACTCCCCTTCGGGATATTTCCTGAATATGCTATTGATCTTCATTTGTATCACACCCCAAAAAGCTTCCTTAAAAATCCCGGTCGACATTTTGGATGTTCCGGCAGTCCTATCAGTAAATATGATGGGTATTTCAATCAATTTAAAGCCATGCTTAATGGCTGTATATTTCATCTCGATCTGAAATGCGTAACCAACAAATGATATTTTATTAAGCTTAATGGTTTCTAAAACCTTGCGCTTATAACACATAAACCCGGCTGTTGAATCCTGAACTTTTATGCCCGTTATAAAACGCACATATACAGATGCGAAATAACTCATCAGCACCCTGCTCATAGGCCAGTTAACTACGTTTACCCCATTAATATATCTTGAACCGATAACAGCATCCGCACCGCTTACCGCCGCTTCCCTCAATCTTAATAAGTCGTCAGGATTATGAGAGAAATCAGCATCCATCTCAAAAATATAATCGTATTTGCGTTCAATGGCCCATTTAAAACCATGGATGTAAGCAGTTCCAAGCCCTTGTTTTCCTGCTCGAGCTTCTAAGAAAAGCGTATCAGGATAATCCTGTTGCATAGCTTTTATAATTTTCTGGGTGCCATCAGGCGATCCGTCATCTATGATCAGCAAATGAAAATCATGAGGCAATGAAAACACTTTACGGATCATCCGTTCAATATTTTCTTTTTCGTTATACGTTGGTATTATTACTATACTATCAGGCACTCAAATATGGGGGCTAATTTGATAAAGGATCAAAAGTAGGGGAATTTACCCTGTATAAAAAATAAAAAAACAGGAAAGCACGTTGCCTTCCTGTTTTCTTTACAACTGTATGTTGATTATAGATTATTTGTATCAGCAATTATTTTGTTTTTTGCCGTATCATCCACATAAGGATCAGTTATATAGTTACGTTCATTTAAACGTGGCGAAACGAACATAAACGCTACAACAAAAACTAAAATAAAGCATACGAAGAACCAATAATAATTGGCTCCAGCTAAATATGGAGCTAACGAGCCTCTATTAGCTATATAACTGTTTACACCCGCTGTTATAAAATTACCAAGCGAAACTACAAGCAGCCAGATAGCCGTCATCGTACTTTTCATTGATTTTGGTGAGTGAGTATAAGCATATTCTAAACCCGTGATTGAAACAAGAACTTCGGCCGCAGAAAGTACTATGTAAGCAAGCACCTGCCACCATATTGAAGGCGCACCGCCATGATCAATATTGGTTTGTATAAGTGCAATAATTACAAATGATAATGCAGTTAATACTAACCCCACGCCTAAACGCCTTAATGGCGTAGTTTTAAGCCCCAACTTATCAAAATATGGATAAACCCAATAATTGAAAACCGGAATAAATATCAGAAGGAATACGGCATTAACGGTTGATACCTGGCCTGCGATTATCGTAAAATGATAGAAACCTAAATTAATATCACGGTTCATTCTTGCAGCCTGCAACACCCACTCAGAAAGGCACTGATCCCATACCGCCCAAAATGCAAGGGCAAAGAAGAATACAGCCATTACACGGTAAACAGCCTTTACTCCATCCACACGTTCGGGGTTGTGAGCCTCTTTGGCTACGTCTAACCACGATTCTCCTTCTCGTTTTTTGCTGAGGTTTCTTAGTGCGTATATAGATATGAAAACAAAGTTGTCTCTGTTTACACCAGCCGGAGGTATTCTTACATATAATTTCCTTCCAGAAAAAAAGATAATGGTAGCTAACCCCATTAAAATACCAGGGATACCAAAGGCCCATTTTGCGCCGTAATTTTGATATACATACGGAATTGCCAATGTAGATAATACAGAACCCGCGTTTATACTAAAATAAAACCAACCATACACTTTAGATAAAAGGTCCTGATTGGTAACATCGAATTGGTCGCCAACATTGGCTGAAACGCATGATTTTATACCACCTGCACCAATAGCAACTAATAAAAGGCCAACTTCAAAACCATTTAAACTATTATCAAACATAGCCAGCAGAAGGTGACCAAAGCAATAAACAATTGATATGTAAAGTATTATTTTATACTTTCCAGTAAACCAGTCGGCCACAAGCCCACCAACAAAAGGTAAGGCATAAGCAAGTGTTACAAAAAGGTGCGACAGTTGGTTGGCCTTTGCGTCTGCGATAGTGGATAGCGCTTTATCTGCTGTAGGGTTAAAAAACTGGGCAACTAAGAAAGTTACCAATATGGAACGCATGCCATAAAAGCTAAAACGCTCGGCTGCTTCGTTACCAATAATATAGGGTACGGCTTTGGGATACTTTGATTTTTTCGGGACTACGCCCGATGCAAGTACATTTTCACTCATGAGGTCAGTTAATTTCGACTAAAATACTATTATTCTGTCAAATCAAAATTTAATATCGAAAGTATTACGCTACAGTCGGTTAATATTTTGATTTTGAATTATTAAGGGTTATTTAATTAGTTATGTTGGATGCTTGATCTATCTTCTATAGCTTGTTTTTTTGGATCAGTAAATTCGCTGTCATGCTCATCCGGAACATTACGCATGTCCAGATTATCCTCATATTTCCATCTGCCATTAATTAGCTTATAGCCGTCGTAGCTCAAGTCGGGGCCAAATGTCTCGGGGTTTTTCTTGGATTTGTCGTCAGGAGGAGAGAGATGATCAAACACGATCAAGTCCTGCTCGGGCACATATTTTAACAGCATAGATGCCTGGCGTGTGTATTGAAATATTATTCTTTTATGTTTTGATGTGCCAAACACTTCCATGCCAAAAACAGGCTTGTCATTTTTAAAGGAAAGCACCTCTATTACTTTTTTGGTAGAGTTTGCGGTATAACCTTTCCAGCCAAGCATTACATAATATGACTTATCGCCGGTCACCCTGATGATTTTGTAATATTGCGCCCCATACCATTTACGATTATCGGTAACGGAATCTTCCGGATGCTCTAACAATGGTGAATAATCAACCAATGGGAATAATTTCAAAGCTCCGCCGGTATTCATCTGCATAGCGCCATAAAACCTATAACTGCCATCATCATTCATAATATGCCAGCTGATGATACGGAAACGGTTATCAGGAGAGTTTAAAATACTTACTGTTTTTACAGAATCAAAAGGGAACAAGAAAGAATTTGGCACTTTTAAAGCAGTAACCAATGTTTTAACAAACATGGTATTTGCATTTTGCCGCTCCAACTCATTATCATTGTTAATCATCACCTTGCCCAGGTCAGCCAAGCTGTCCTGATACATATTTAACCGGTTGATACTGCTGTTTTCATCAGTATGCTGGGCAAAAGATTGGTTCAGAAACAAAATTAAAGGGATGAAAACAAGCAAACGCTTCATTGTTGTTTATTATGATTCTGTATAAAAGTTCAATATTAGAACAATTAACGCAAATTTTCAATAACAATTGCGCTTGCACCGCCGCCACCATTACATATTCCTGCTGCGCCGTATTTACCGCCATTTTGTTGCAATACACTCAATAAGGTAATCACAATTCTCGCACCTGATGCACCCAGTGGATGCCCCATAGCAACAGCACCGCCATTAACATTTACTTTTGTCGGGTCAAGCTTTAAATTTTGATTGTTAGCTATCGATACCACCGAGAAAGCCTCATTTATTTCATAGTAATCGATATCACCAACATTTAAACCCGCTCTGTGTAATGCCAATGGTATAGCTTTGGATGGTGCAGTGGTAAACCACTCAGGTGCTTGCTGAGCATCAGCATAAGCAACAACTCTGGCTATCGGTTTTATGCCTAACTCATCAGCTTTCTCCCTGCTCATTAAAATTACAGCAGCAGCACCATCATTTAAGGTAGATGCATTCGCGGCGGTAACCGTTCCATCTTTTTTAAATACAGGTTTTAGCGAGGGGATTTTATCAAACTTTACAGCCCTTGGCTCTTCGTCATCTTCAAATAAGGTAACGTCGCCTTTTTTATCTTTTAACTCAATAGGCGTAATTTCATTTTTGAATTTACCTGTGCTTTGGGCTGCTTGCGCCCTTTTATAGGATTCTATCGCGTAAGCATCCTGCTCTTCGCGACTGATATGGCAATCCGTAGCGCAAAGCTCCGCTGCCGAACCCATGTGGTAATCGTTATACACATCCCAAAGGCCGTCTTTCACCAATCCGTCAATTATCTGCCCGTTACCCAAACGATAACCGTTGCGGGCCTTGTCCAAATAATAAGGTACATTGCTCATGCTTTCCATTCCGCCGGCCAAAACAATATCGTTCTCGCCCGATGCAATGCTTGTTGCTGCCAGCATAATAGCTTTCATACCCGAAGCGCAAACTTTATTCACTGTAGTAGCGGGTAAATAGGGTAGTCCGGCAAATATGGCCGCCTGTGTAGCAGGTGCCTGGCCTAAATTAGCGGACAGCACGTTTCCCATATAAACTTCCTGTATATGTTCAGGTTTTAAACCTGATTTTTCAATAACTGATTTAATTACAAAGCTACCCAGCTGCGTAGCGGTAAAAGATGATAAGCTGCCGCCAAAACTGCCTATAGGAGTGCGGGTTGCTGCAACTATTACTACTTCTTTCATATGGTTTATTATAAAATGGTGGCCAAATTTAGTATTTTATCTATTAAAAAAGCTATGCATGCATAATAATTATTGAGTGATTCTTGAATTAGTGATTGAGTGAATACGCTAAAGGTAAAAAATCACTCAATCACTAATTCACTCCCTTACTCAATGCACATTGACTAAATCACTCAATAATCTCTCTATACCAAAAACTTATTTTAATTTTGGTATCTTAAACACATCAATGGCAAATCTGTCTTCTTCGCGTCAAAAAGCTGTCCTGCGTAAATATGCCCGCAAGCTTAAGTTTTTAATGATGGTGGTTAGTATCGGCATAATTGTATGGACTTTGCCCAAGCAAGCCAAATTTCGTTATGAGATAGAAAAGGGGAGGATATGGACACAGAAAGACCTGATATCACCCTATAATTTTGCCATACTAAAAACTCCGCAGGAGCTTGATAACGACCGGAAAGTAATATTATCAAGTATAACCCCGATTTACCAGTTAAACACAAATATTGCCGATCAGCAATTAGATGCTTTTAAAAATGATCTGGAAATAAAATGGCACACCGCAGGCATAAATGATAAGTTTAAGGATGATTATATAAATACCGGCTATAACTTACTAAAGCATATTTATGATGTAGGTATACTTAAACCCGATCCTAAATACCAGCAGAATTCACAAAACTACACCATTACTATACTGGATAAAAACGTTGGCACAGATAAAAATACAGCTGATCTTTTTACCCGCGATAAAGCCCTTGATTATTTTAACCAGGTTTTAAACGCCCGAAAGGATATCGACAAATCATTTTTGCTCGATCTGGTACTAAACCGGATGCAAAGTAATTTGATCTATGACGATTTACTAACCACCAGGTTACAAAAAGAAGCTTTAGAAAACTTATCACTTACCCGGGGGATGGTGCAAAAAGAGGATATACTGGTTACCACAGGTTCGGTTGTTAACGATGAGGTTTATCAAAAATTAATATCATATAAAAAAGCATTTGAAGATAGCTCCCGTGTAAATGGCGACCGCCGCTTGGTAATGCTTGGGCAGGTAATATTAGTAGCCGTTGCTATTACATTACTAATGGTATTCCTGTACCTTTTTCGCCGTGATATTTATGATGATAACAGACTGGTATCATTAATATTATTGGTAATTACGGCCATGCTGGCTACGCTATCGCTGGCTATAAAGCTGCAAACTCCTAATTTGTATTATATACCATATTGTATTGTACCCATAATTATCCGGATACTGTTTGATACACGCTTGGCATTAAACATACATTTGTTGGTAGTATTGATAGCAGGCTTTTTTGTGCCGAATAGTTTTGAATTTGCCTATTTTGAAATTACTGCCGGTATGGTTTCTATCTACAGTATTAAAAACCTTATCAGGCGCGAGCAATTCTTAATATCGGCACTAATTATCACTTTTAGTTATTTCATGGCCTTTATTGGTATCTCGTTTATTCGCGAAGGCAGTTTTTTGAGTATAAACTGGATGGATTTTTTACCATTTGTAGTGAGCGTTTTACTTACGTTGCTGGCTTACCCGCTTATTTATATCTTTGAAAAGATATTCGCTATTACATCAGATATAACTTTAATCGAATTAACAAATACCAATGCGCCTTTACTGCGGGAACTGGCCTTTACCGCCCCCGGTACGTTTCAACACTCATTGCAAGTAGCTAACCTTGCCGAGAATGCCATATACAGCATCGGTGGTAACGCTTTACTGGTTAGGGCAGGAGCATTATACCACGATATTGGTAAATTGGAGAATCCTTTGTTTTTTATTGAAAATCAAAGCTCCGGTTTTAACCCACATGATAAGCTGCCTTATGAAGAAAGTGCACAGATTATCATCAGGCATGTGAGCAAAGGAGTGGAGATGGCGGAAAATGCAAATATCCCCGAAGTGGTAATTGATTTTATCCGGACGCATCACGGTGACACCCGGGTAGATTATTTTTATCAATCATATTTGAAGAATTTTCCGGAAAAAATGATCAATGAAAAGGTTTTTAGGTACCCCGGACCTATTCCTTTTACAAAAGAAGGCGGTGTTTTGATGCTTGCCGACTCAGTTGAGGCCGCATCGCGCTCACTAAAAGAACCTGATGAAAAATCAATAAGCGAGTTGGTAGATCGTATCGTAAAATATAAACTCGATCAGGATCAGCTGAAAGACAGCGACATAACGCTTAAAGATATTGAAACAATTAAAACGATTTTTAAGCGAATGCTGATGAGCATTTACCACGTGAGAATTAATTACTAACGATTTCATTTTTTTTTTTGACCGCTTACCTGAATTGCTATATTTGCAGTCCCGAAAAAAGGGATTTATTGTGATACCGGTCAATTAAGGCCAAAATATGGTGAGGTGCCTGAGAGGCCGAAAGGATCAGTTTGCTAAACTGACGTACGGGAAACTGTACCGAGGGTTCGAATCCCTCCCTCACCGCTAAGTTAAACGAAACCCGATAATGTTCGGGTTTTGTTGTTTACTGCAAATACTGTCTGTTTTGGAGTGTTCTAAATCTCATTAACCATCTTCATAGTTTGAATAATAATATAATTAAAAAAGGTCATTTTGAGTATCAAATGGCCTTTTTTAATCTTTGAAGAACTTCCAAAACAAGATGATGTTTAAGTGACCCGAATGATTTTCCCCTGGTCTTCCAACTTTCTTGCAGCCGTTAAACTTTTGCGCTCTTTTCGTTGTTTTTGATTACGATCATTTTCGCGATCTTATCGTTCTTAACAGTAAAAAAGTAATCCAAATAGGTAGGGTCAGGAGCTTTGGATTTATCGTAATTTCCGTCGGTAAGGGCGGTTATCAAAAAATCGCCGTAATGTTCAATAATTCCGTCTGCTTTAAACGTTACTTTTGGCTCGATAATTTCCTTATCAGCCCAATCCTTGATCTGATCTTTACCCCAGAAATTCCTGGCAAAATCGTTGACTAACGCGTCTTCTGTAAAGGTGGATATATATGTGTCGCCGTCATGGTCATTAGTTGCTTTGATAAAGGTTTCGATAACTGCGGGTAATTTAACTTGCTTTGACATGGCTTTTAAATTTTGATTAAATAATAGATCAAAGATACCCGCTATTTAACCGGTGAATTAACGCCAGAAGCTCAAACCATTTAACAATCAGCTCAAATTTGCGAGTTGGTACTCTTTTGGTGTCAACCCATACTCTTTTTTGAAGGCAAGGATAAAACTAGACTGATTGGAATAGCCCACTTGCCCATAGACGGAGCCGGGTCGCTCATGCGGCTGTTTAAGCAGATTGGCCGCCAGAAGTATTTTTTGCCGGGTCAACCACCGTTGCGGAGATGTGCCATAGATATTTAAAAATTTACGCTTAAAGGTTGAAAGGCTGGTGTTGCACAAAAATGCCAACTCATCTAATGTAATCGGGGTCGTAATATGACTTTCGGCTGCTTTACGAAACAGCATATCTCCATTATCCTTTGCGATCATCGACAACGATTGAAGCTTTTCGGGATTAGTTTGCAGCAGATATAACAATAGTTCTTCCAGCTTTAGCTGTTTAAGCTGATCTGAAAACATCGACGGTGATTCTAATAAAAGCAGGATTGAATTGATATAGTTTCTTATGAATACATCCTGGCGGTAGGTTATAAATGGCTGCTTGGCATTTTCTTTTAATTTCCCATTACTCCCGGTTGTATATTTAATATAGAAGTCGGCTAAAACTTCGTTGGTAAAATAGAGCACCAGATTATGAAAAAGGCCTTGTTCCGGAAGTGCCTGGGAGATAAGTGAGCTTCCCTTGGAAAGGATCATCATTTCACCAGCTTCGAGTGCGGTAATATTGTAAACATCAATGATTGTCTTTTTTCCGGCTATGATAATATCCACCATATTCTGATGAATGATGCTTTTGTTTTTTGCCGAACTGGTTGGCGATTGGTGTGTATGTATGATAACTGGTTTGCCCTGCTCTCCAGTTAAAAAGAAATCGCTAGGGAGATTATAAATTACCAATGCCTTTCAAATTATAGATTAGCAAATTTAAACAATTAATTTAAAGGTCATTACGATACATGTTTATGGAAAGGACATCTGAAACTATTGGCTCTTTAGTTCATAAATTTCTTTAATAATTCTTAAAATTTCTTGCAGGTGTTCTAACCGACTCCCTTCATCCCCGCTAAGATGCTATTGTATCAAATTTATCAAAAGGTTGCTCGATTTCGAGCAACCTTTTTTTTGAGCACTACTAAGCTATGTGAAAAAGCAGAATTAATTTAACGCGTTATTTTTTTATTATTCTCAATCTATAAGATAAATATGGTGTATTGATCACCACGCGAAATTATACGTCATCTGAAGCCGTGACAGAAAAAATAATAATACTTTTAACTAAATAAAAGGTTAAGAGGCAACAAAAGCAGTCATTAACTGTTGACTTTGTTCGTTACCAACTTATAATCTGTGTTCTCAAATATTAAATAGTTAAAGCCAGAAAAATAGAAATGGATACAAATCAAAAAGAGTATATAACAGGGGTGTTTCAAAGTCAAAAAAAGTTCTTTGCAATGCGGAAAACCCAATCAGTTGATTTCAGAATTCAGCAGCTTGAGAATTTAAAAAAAGCATTTATAGGGAATACTGATGCCATTTGCGACGCCATGTTCACTGATTTGGGGAAAAGCAGACCAGAGACCGAGTATGCTGAAATAAAAATAGTTTTGGATGAACTGGATTACTGTCTTGACAATCTTGAAAGCTGGGCTAAGCCTATTGAGATGCCTTCAAGGCAACATGTCTCAGGTGGTGAAATTGTAAGTAAGGTAACCTTTCAGCCGTATGGGGTTAGCTATATTGTAGGTCCCTTCAATTATCCTGTTCAATTGACATTTAGCCCTTTATTGGGTGCTATAATGGGCGGAAATACCGCTATCATCAAGCCATCGGAGAATACACCAAATGTTGCTGCTGTTATTGAAAAGATAGTGAGGGATGCATTTTCTCCTGACTATGTATCGGTGATACAGGGCTCAATAGAGGAAAATACGCTTTTATTAAGCTTGAAATTTGACTATATCTTCTTTACAGGAAGCCCCAACGTGGGAAAGATCGTAATGAAGGCCGCCGCTGAGCAGCTAATCCCACTGACATTGGAACTGGGCGGAAAATCGCCGACTATTGTGCATAAGGATGCCAACCTTGACAAGGCGGTTGAAAGGATTGCGAGAGGCAAATGGATGAACTGTGGCCAAACCTGTGTAGCCCCTGATTATATTTATGTACACGAATCAATAAAGGAGGAGTTGATCCAGCGATTTAAGACCCATCTCCAGAAAACCTACGATGGTAATTCGCTGGGGAAGATTGGCAAAATTGTCTCACAGCAACAGGTGAGGAATCTCGCGGGTTATTTGGATGCAGCGAAAGAAAAAGTGGTGTATGGTGGTAAGCATGATCTGGAAACGCGTTATTTTGAGGCGACATTAATGGATAATGTTGTTTGGAAGGACGCGGTAATGCAACAGGAAATATTTGGGCCAATTCTTCCATTTCTGGCCTATTCAGATATTAAAGTGGTCCTTGATGAGATCAATTCCCGCCCTAAACCCTTAGCATTATATGTATTCTCTGAGGATAAAGATTTTGCAGAAGATGTTTTAAACAGGACCACAAGTGGTGATGCTGAAATTAATAGTACAATAATACATGTAGGAATACATTTTTTACCCTTTGGCGGTGTAGGAACTTCGGGAATAGGTAAATATCATGGACAATATAGTTTCCAGACTTTCAGCCATATGAGATCTGTATTAGAGATAAGGTAATCTCTTCAAAAAAAAATGTTCGACATTTAGTGATTGTGAATACTGAACCGGAGTAATTACTTTTTAAAAGTAATTACTCCGGTTTTTATATGATTAACTCGCCTTTACATATAATGGATTATAGGTATTGAATAGATTTCTTATAGTTAAGGCGGCATTTACCGTGGTTTATACACCAAATAATCATCCCCAATTTTAAAATTTCGGTCAAATACAGTCCACTGGTACTGCAGGTTTACGTAAACGTTTACGTAAATAAGTTTTAAGCATAAACGCAACAATGCTGAAATTTTAACAATTTAGTCAACAATATAAATTGCCGTAATCAATAACATTATTAGTGTTAGTTTATATTAAAAGTTGAAGACCTTTTCAATACAGATATATATCCATTGTGAAAATAGCGTATAAATAAACCAATTACATCACCCATTATTTTTATTAAAAACTCATCGAGATGGAACGCAGAGATTTTGTTAAAAACACCGCGATTATTGCTATAGGTGCATCATTAGTAGGGCCTTTTATAGCTTCGGCAAAGTCAGAAATAACACATTTACAGAGCGATGATTTATCATCATCTGTATTGCAGGATGATTACACGCTACACTTTATGGCAATAGGCGACTGGGGGCGCAATGGAGAATATGATCAATTACAGGTGGCGCAACAAATGGGTTTATGGGGAGTTTCGCACCCGAATAATTTTGTGATATCAGTCGGTGATAATTTTTACCCCAAGGGTGTCATCAGCGAGCAGGACCCCTTATTTCACTACTCGTTTGAAAATGTATATACCGCGCATTCGCTGCAATGTGATTGGTACCCGGTTTTAGGTAATCACGATCATTTAGCCGATGCAGATGCGCAAGTGCGTTACAGTAAAGTAAGCCGCCGCTGGGACATGCCAGCCACCTATTATTCAAAGGAGATTAGCCTAAGTAAAGATGTTAATATAAAGGACAAGGTACTTTTTATAATGATGGACACCGACTGCTTTATGCACGAGGATAAAGAGGAGTATTCAGCAACGCAAATAGCGTGGCTAAAAAACACTTTGGCAAATGCCTCTGCCGATGTAAAATGGAAAATTGTAGTAGGGCATCATCCTTGTTATACTGCCGGCCCGCGTATTAATAATTATGATACCCTAACCGTTCGGCAGAAGCTGACAAACATATTTGACGATTATAAAGTTGATGTTTATTTGTCCGGGCATGATCACTCCCTGCAGCATCTTAAACCAGATAATTTTGTTCACCAATTTATTTCAGGTGCAGGTTCAGAGCTCACTGCGGTAACTCCGGGCGTTCCTGGTAGCCGTTTCCAAGCTTCGGAAAATGGTTTTATGTATTTTTCTTTGGATAGTAAAAGGTTAAATGTTAAAGCTATAAATAATATCGGTACGATGTTATACGAAACAGAGCTTACCAAGTAGGAGACAAGCTTCCATCGGCAATAAATGTTATAATTAATACATTACCAAAATAATGTTCTGAGGCTTCTATTATAAGATGGCCCTTGTGGATTCCCTTTTTATAAGATTGGATTTTAATATAATGGTTTCATTAGGCTCATACCATCGTTTGTTAAATATTTTAAATAAAATGCCTGCCGCTTCTAAACCTATTTCAAAAGCCGGTTGGTTGATTGTAGTAAGCGATGGATTAAGTAACTCGGCGTGAGCAAGGTTTGAGAAGCTAATGAGTTTTAAATCATTAGGTATATTTAATTGCAGTTCCTTGCAGGCAAAGTAGCAAGGCATTGCAAGCTCCTCTATAGATGATAATATACCATCTGGTTTTTGTTCAGCAATAAAATTTTTAATAAGTGCGTAATTTTCATCATTGTTTGCGCCGCTTTGCATAATTAATCCTTTATCATCCTGGAGAACATTGCATTTTAAGGCGTCAAGATACCCCTGCAGCCGGTTTTTACCTGTTGATAAAGTGTTAAGGGCTAATAAATATCCTATTTTTTTGCAACCATTTTCAATAAGATGTTGTACGGCGTTATAGGCACTTTCGTAATCGTCGGTGATGATTTTTACCCCTTCAATGTCATCGTGTACCCTGTCAAAGAAAACCACCGGTAATTGATCGCTTATTCTTTTAAGCTGCTCTTTGTCAACATTTTCACAAGCAAGGGATATTAAAATACCATCAACGCGCCCACTTAGAAGGCGCATCAGAAAAGATGTTTCAATTTCGCTGCTCTCATGCGTTTGGTAAATCAATACATGATAATCCCGCTCTCGTGCTACTTCTTCAATACCGTTAATGGCAAGTGAAAAAAAGTTATTGGCAATCTCAGGTACTATTACCGCAATTGTTTTACTTTTTTGCTTGCGCAGGCTGCTGGCAAATGGATTGGGTTCATAGTTGAGCTTTTTGGCCATTTCATGCACCCTAATCTTGGTTTCACGGCTAATCTCGTGACTATCGCGGAGAGCTCTCGAAACTGTTGCCGCTGATAAATTCAGTTCAAAGGCAAGCTTTTTTATATTAACTGCTCCCATTTTTATAAGTATTATACATTGGTTTATTAGTGTGTAATATACTATTATTCCGTAAACGTTTACGTAAATAAATACTGTCAAATTGATAAAAGCGATTTCTAAAATTTTCACTTTTAGATAATCTTGTAATTTGAATGTCACAAAAAAAGCGAGTTTTAAGCGGCATTTACTTAACCAGACAACTTGTACTCAAGTAAACCTTTGCTACCAATTTTAAATAATAATTCGTTTATAAGTGTTTTTTAAACATTTATTGAATATTAAACTAATGTATTGTACTTAGCTTGTAATTAAGCTATAAAAAAGTCACCAATTAAATAAACCAATATGATAACAATTAGACACAAACTATTTATGGCAAGGTACCTGTTTGGAATCTTGTTTGTATTGATGCTTTTTTGCTTTAGCAATACGTGGGCACAAACCGGCCCTGTTAAAGGCACTGTAAAAGATGTACAAGGCGGCCCGCTACCTGGTGTAACTATACAGGTAAAGGGTAGCAACAAATCAACCTCAAGCTCAATTAATGGAAAGTTCTCCATTGATGCTGCAAAAGGTAGCGTATTGCAATTTCGCTTTATTGGTTATCAGCCAATGGAGGTAACAGTAAGTGGCGACAACCAAATTAATATAACACTTACTGAGAATCAAAAAACACTTAATGATGTTGTGGTAGTAGGTTATGGCACCAGCAGTAAGAAGAACCTGTCAAGCGCTATTACTACTATAAAGCCGGAAGACCTGAACAAAGGCGCTATTGCTGATGTTGGACAGTTGCTGCAAGGTAAAGTAGCTGGCTTAAATATAACCGCCAGTGGCGACCCTAATCAACCCGCTGCAGTGATCTTACGTGGTGCCTCTACAGTTAATAGCCCGGGAGCTCCGTTTTATGTTATAGATGGTATACCCGGCGCTGATATCACGGCGGTTGCACCTGCTGACATTGAGTCGGTTGACGTATTGAAAGATGCTGCTGCTACAGCAATTTATGGCAATAGGGCCGCCAGTGGTGTTATCATGATTACTACTAAACATGGCAAAAAGGGCCAGTCGCAGGTAACCTATAGTGGTTATGTGGCACAGGAGAAAGTAGCGAGTAGTCTTGATTTAATGAATGCCAGCCAATTGCGCGCTTATGCTGCCGCAAATAAGCTAACGTTTTCTCCCAACGATGATGTTAGTCCCGGTAATATTAACACGAACTGGATGAAGGCAATTGAGCGTTCTTCAGGCTTTACTCAAAATCACAACTTATCATTTAGCGGCGGAGCAGATCACACTACTTATAGCGCCAGCCTCAACTACCTTGATAAACAGGGCATCTTGTCGGCCAGTTCGCTGCAGCGTGTTATTGGTCGTGTTAATATTGACCATTATACCTGGGATGATAAAATCAAATTCAGCCTTAATGTCTCTAATTCTGCAAGTACATCAAACAATGAACCATTGCAAAATATTGTGTTGCTACAAGCTGCAAAGCACTTGCCAATTTCGCCTGTATATAATGCTAATGGCTCGTACTTTGAAAATCTGAATACCACAGGATATTTTAACCCGGTGGCTATGGTTGCCAATTCACAAGATCAAACCAAATACAATGTGTTAATGGGTAGTTTTAATACCCAGGTAAAATTACCATTCAATTTAACCTACAATGTAAACTTATCTTACCAAAAAACATCGACCTTGCATGGCGAGTTTTATAGCAGCTATTTTAGCAATTATCCTACATCCAACTTTTATAATAACCCCGATCCTGGGTTGGGCATTGCACATACGCTTATTGGCTCGTTATTTGGAACCGATGGTTCGGCCTTACGTAGCGACTACTCAAATACCGCTAAAACACTGGAAACTTTCCTGAGTTGGGATAAACATTTTGGCGACCATAGCTTAAATGCTGTTTTAGGCTATTCTTACGAAGATAATATATATGGCGATGGGTTTGAGGCGTCAAGTACTAACTTTCCTACCGATAATATTGGTTTTCAGAACCTAACTCTGGGTAATCCATACGCTATATCAGCATATCGTATCAACTTGGGTAATGACCTGACTTACGGCGAAACCCTGCTGATTTCTGATTTTTTCAGACTAAACTACAACTATAAAGAAAAATACTTATTACAGGGTTCGATACGCCGAGACGGTAGTTCCGTATTTGGTGATAATCATCATTGGGGAACATTTCCATCGGCTAGCGCTGCCTGGCGTATCACCCAGGAAGATTTCATGAAAGACCAAACAATTTTCTCTGATCTTAAGTTGCGCGCCAGTTATGGTGTTACCGGTAATTCGGCAGGTATTGGTGCATATACTGCTAAATTGGTCTACGGCATCTCGGGCACTTATTATAACAATGGTGTGCAAGCTGCCGCATATGGGCCTGTACAAGGTTCAAACCCTAATTTACAGTGGGAAAAAACCGCTACTACCAACTTAGGCCTTGATTTTGGCATATTAAAAGGTAGGGTAACAGGTACACTTGATGTATATAACAAAAATACTACAGGTATGTTGTTTGACTACTCGGTGTCACAATCACTGGTGCCGGGTGGCAAAATATGGGCTAATGGTGGCAGCATCAATAACAAGGGTATCGAGTTCGCGCTGAGTGCTACGCCTATAATTACCAGTAATTTCTCATGGGCATCGTCTTTTAACATCGCGTATAATAAAAATGAGATAACCAGTTTATCCGGCCCTTACGGCAATAGCGATCAGACACTTTATTCCGATCCGGAAGGGCCGGGCCAAACAGGTGCTACCTTGCAGATTTTAAAAGTTGGGCAACCACTTGGCGAGTTCTATTCCTTTAAATATGCCGGAAAGGATGCAAACGGCAATTCACTTTTTTATACTCCGGGTGGTGGAACCACAACTTCACCAACGATAAAAACCGACTACTTTTATTTGGGTAGTCCTCAACCCAATATATTAACCGGTTGGAGTAATACATTCAAGTATAAAAACTTTGATTTAGGATTTTTCTTCAGAGGTACTTTTGGCAACAAAATATTTGACGCTACCCGCGCCGATTTATCTTATGTTGCGGCAGCTGCCACCAATAATATACTGGTGAGTGCAGCAAACGACAAAGCAACCGATACTAAAAATTCTTATTACTCAAGCAGATACGTAGAAAATGGTTCCTACGTTCGTTTGGATAATGCGACATTCGGTTACACACTTAGGAATCCGTTTAAGAATATTAGTAGTATGAGGCTATATTTCACGG